>SWCD01002741.1_pt1 | contig 34776 bp, 29 predicted proteins | sample 4693011 | NCBI WGS metagenome assembly SWCD01 (sample SAMN10267278, study PRJNA491770) | bioreactor metagenome | isolation source: DHS bioreactor inoculated with marine | place: Japan: Omine Ridge, Nankai Trough | reverse complement strand
CCGGTCTGGTAGACCCCGGTTCCGATGAAGGTATCGACGGTGATGACGGAAATGCCCTGCTCATGGGCTTTGCGCAGGGGTTCGACCAGCTGGGTCTTGTCGGTCGGCGCAATCAGGATTGCATCGGGTTTGCGGGCGATCACGGCATCGAGCACCGGAACCTGCAGCACCGGGTTGAAGTCCGGCGCGCCCTGGAACACCAGTTCGACGCCAAGCGCATCGGCCGCCGCCTGGGCGCCGCGGTTCATGGTGATGTAGAAGGCATCGGTGGTCAGGCCGGGGACAAGGGCGATGGTGATGTCGTCCTGCGCGACGGCGCCGGTGGCGAGTGTCAGGCCAAAGGCCAGCGCTGACGCGGCACCGAAAAAGCTGCGACGTTTCATTGGTATTCCTCCCAATTTGTGATCATTCCGGGCCCGGGTGGCCCGACAAACCAGACGAACGGGTCGCTCTGAGCGACACGTTCCGGTGGGTCGAATAACACGTCCGTCGCCCGCCAACGTCAAGAGCAATTTGTTGCTGCAAGTATTTTCTTTTTTGAACGAGTCACTTTTCCGACGGCACATGATCGAGAATCCCCTGGGCCGTGCGGGTGTCGGTGATCAGCCGATTGATCATGCCGGTCCTTGCCGCACCGATGATCGATCGGACCTTGTCATCGCCGACGGCGAGCCCGATCGAAAGCGGCGCGGCGCGCAACTGGTCGCAGGTCACGCCGATCATGTGGCCCTCGCCGTGCCAGGGGATGATGTTGCCCTGATCGTCGAAGTAATGCCGCACCACATCGCCGGCGGAACCTGCCAGCGCCGGGTCGAGCGCGTCGAGGCCGGTGTCCGGGCCCGCCAGCGGATGCGGCAAACCGATGCCGAGCACGGCGACGTCGATCCGGTCCCACAGCGCCACCGAGGCCTCGACCGTCGGTTCCGACAGAAACGCGTCGTAAGCCTCGGGCGACGGCAGGTAGGGCGCATGGATGAAGTGCGGCGTGCCGCCGGTGACATCGGCCGCGCGCCGGGCGAGTTCGTTGGAATGGAAGTGATGCGCCTGCTGCTGCATCCCGCCGGTCGACGGCACCACGACAACGCCGGGGAGCGGCGGAAGACCGGTGTCGATCACCGACCAGACCGTCCGCCCCCAGCCCAGCAACAGAACCGAGCCCTGCCCGAGGCCGGCTGCGGACAACATCTGCGACAGCGGCTGGGCCAGCGCCGACAGCACGCCGGTCGCCGGCGCGTCGACGACGACGACCTGGTCGAGACCCAGCCGGTCGGCCAGGGTTTCGCCCAGTTCGTCGGGGCTGAACATTTCGCGCACCTCGATGCGCACGATCCCTTCCGCCCGCGCTTTCTGGAGCAGACGCGAAATCGTCGCGGTGCTGAGCCCGAGCTGCCGGGCGATCTGCACCTGGCTGAGCTCGCTCACATAGTGGAGCTTTGCCACGGTGTGCAGCAGCGCACGACTCTCGCCGAAGATTTTTCCGGTTGAAACTGGCAGATTGCAATTCCTTTCTGCAAGGTGTTACATCTCCAACAATACGGTTATTGCGCAAAATCCTGTCCTTGGCAACGCGCAATGGATCTGCGCCTGGCGTCGGCGCTTCCAGTTGGAGAATGAGAACATGGCCAACCTCACCACCGCAGAACGGCGCGGGTATCAGCAGATCTGCGGCGACGAGGGCGCGATGATGGTGATTGCCTGCGACCAGCGCGGCGGCATGCGTCAGGTGCTGGCCGACACGCCGCAGGCGCGCGAGGCGATCGGCAACGACACGCTGGGCCTGGTCAAGGCCGACATCACCACCCACCTCGCCCGCCATGCCGGCGCCGTGCTCGTGGACGCGTTCTGCGCCGTGCCGATGCTGGTCGACGACGGCATCATCGACCGCTGCACCGGGCTCCTGATCGGGCTCGACGCCTCCGGTTTCGACGCCACGCCGGAAGGCTGGCGGATCTCCAACATGGTCGAGGGCATCACCGCGCGGCGGGTGCGCGAGCTCGGCGGCACCGGCGCCAAGATCATGATCTATCTCCGCTCCGACAGGCCCGGGGCGAACACGGCCAACCTTGCGACCCTGCGCCGGGTGATCGCCGATTTCGCAGCCGAAGACCTGTTGCTGGTGGTCGAGTTCCTGACCTATGCGCTGCCGGGCGAAGACCCCGACGCCTACAAGGCCAAGACCCCCGACCTGGTCGAGGGCGGCACGCGGCTCTGCCTCGAAGCCGGGTCGAAGATCCTGAAGATCCCCTACCCCGGCAGTGCCGAAGCCTGCGCCAACATCACCGCCATGTGCGGGCCGGTGCCCTGGGCGGTTCTGTCGGCCGGCGTCGACCACGCGACCTTCGTCGGCCAGGTCGAGACCGCGCTGGCCAACGGGGCCTCCGGTGTGATCGCCGGGCGTTCGCTCTGGAAAGACTGCATTTCGCTCGACCGGGCGGTGACAAGGGAACGGCTCGAAACCATCGCCCTGCCCCGCCTTCGTGAGCTGCAGGCGTTGATCGCAAAGCATTTCAAGGCCTGAACGATGGCCGACCCCGTCGCGATCGGCATCGACATCGGCGGCACCCACCTGCGCGCGGCGCGGGTGCGTGGGCCCGAGATCGAAGCCGCGGCCGCCGCCGCCTCGTCGCCCGACCCGCGCGAGGTTCTGGCCCGCTGTCTCGCGCTCGTTGACAGGATCCGCAACCCGGAGGTGGTGGCGATCGGCATCGGCATACCCGGCCAGGTCGATGCCGAAGCGCGCCGCGCGATCTCGGGCGGGTTCGTCGATCTGTCGGGCTTCGACCTCTTCGCCGAGGTCGAGGCGGCGACCGGCCTGCCGGTGGTCATCGAGAACGACGCGACGATGGCCCTGATCGCAGAGGCGGCCTTTGGTGCCGCCCGTGGCCACCAGAACGCGGTGATGCTGACGATCGGAACCGGGATCGGCGGCGCCGTGCTCGAACGCGGGCGGGTCCTGCGCGGGGCCCGCGCCGCCGGCCAGCTCGGGCATATCGTCGTGGCGCCCGGCGGCCGGACCTGCCTGTGCGGCCGGGTCGGCTGTGTCGAGACCACGAGCTCCGGCACGGCTCTTGGCAGGTTGATCGCCGACACCGGGCTGCCGAAGGGCACCCGGGTCGAGGATCTGCTGGCGCGCTCCGATCCGCCGGCGCACGCGATCATCGCCGCCTGGGCCGGCCCGCTGCGGCGCGCCGTCGACAGCCTGATCTCGATCCTCAACCCCGACGTCGTCGTGATCGGCGGCGGGCTCGGGTCCGCCGCTGTCGCCGCGCTGGACAGGGTGCCCGCGGCCGCGGGCTGGTATCACGCCCCGGTTCTGGCCGCCCGGCTGGGCGACGATGCCGGTGTGATCGGCGCGGCCTCGGCGGCCCTCGCGGCGCGCGCCGGACCCAAGCGCGTGGTGCTGGTCAACGGCGTGCCGGCGAGCGGCAAGAGCCGGGTGGCGCGGGCGCTGGCCGATGCGACCGGCTGGCCGATCCTCGCCCTCGACACCATCAAGGCGCCGTTCCTCGCCGCCCTGCCGCCCGGCGACCGGCAGTTCAACCGCACGCTCGGGCGCGCCAGCTACGACGCGATCTTCGACACCATCGCCGAGGCCCCGCCCGGCGCCAGCTTCATCATCGACGCCTGGTTCGGGTTTCAGCCGGCCGATGTGCTCGACGCGGGGCTCGCCCGGGCCGGCGTGGTCAAGCGCGCCGAGCTCTGGTGCCATGCCCCGCCCGAGACCATCGGCGCGCGCTACCTCGCCCGGGTCCCGACCCGCGCGCGCGGACATCCCGGCGCCGATTACGTGCCGGAGCTCGTGCAGCTCGCGGCCCGGGCCGAACCGACCGGCCTGGCCCCGCACCTCGACATCGAAACCACCGGTCCGCTCGACCTCGCCCGGCTTACCCGCTGGCTCGGCGAGGTGATGTGAGCGCAGACCCAGACAGGGAGGAGAACGACATGGCAGGATTCGACAAGGGCCCGATCCTGGTGACCGGCGCATCCGGCGGCATCGGCGCCGCGACCGTGCGCCAGCTCGTGGCCGAGGGTGCCGAGGTGATCGCCTCGGGGCGCAACCAGGACAAGCTCGGCGCGCTCGCGGCCGAAACCGGCTGTCGCGTGCTGGCCTTCGACCTGGAAGCGGAGGACAGTATCCGCGGCGCGCTCGACGGGCTCGACCTCTGGGGCGTGGTCAACTGCGGCGGCTGGGGCGGCGAGATCGCCACGCCGATGGACACCGATATCGCCGTGTTCGACAAGGTGATGCGGGTCAACGCCCGCGGGGCGCTGCTGGTGACCAAATACGCGTCGAAATCGATGATCCGGCTCGGCCGCGGCGGCGCGATCGTCAACGTCTCGTCGCAGGCGTCGCTGGTGGCGCTCAGGGGACACATCTCCTACGGATCGTCAAAAGCCGCGCTCGACAACATCACCCGGGTCTCGGCGCTGGAACTGGGCGCCTATGGCATCCGTGTCAACGCCGTGAACCCGACCGTGGTGATGACCCCGATGTCGGCCTGGTATTGGGGGCGAGACGATATCGGCGGGCCGTTCCTGGCCAATATGCCGCTCGGACGCTGGGCCACCGAAGACGAAATCGCCGCCCCGATCGTGTTCCTGCTGTCTGACGGCGCGTCGATGATCTCGGGTGTTTCCCTGCCGATCGACGGCGGTTTCACCGCCTGCTGAGCGCGGTCCGGCGCCCGTGGAGCCCGGGGGCATTTGATGGATCAGGAGGCCCCGATTTGCAGAGGAGAGGATAAGGACAGAGGGGGCATTGGGCGGTCCGCAAGCGCCGCGCCGCTGCCGGCACCCGACCCCGCGCGACGCCCGCTCCGTCAGACCGGATCGGCCGTCACATCCCGTCGCGCCGGGTCAGCGACAAATCCGCCTGACCGAGGGTCTTGCCGTTCCCTTGGTGACTGACCGGGCGTAAAATTGACACGTGCAAAAACTGCCGTCCGAGTCGGGCGCCTGGCGCCCGGGTCCGCGGCCACCGACTGAGGAACAGAGCATGACCAAGCGTCTTGACCGCAAGCTCGCCGCAATCCGTGCCGGCGCCTATGCCGCGACGGATTTCATCATCGCCGACGCAAAGGACGGCGACATGGCGTTCGGTTGCGCCACCGCCGGCGTCGCACCGGACGGGCGGATGAAACCGCTGCGCGCCTACCGCGACGACATGATCAAGGTGGTCGAAAGCGATCTCGTCGACATCATGCTGATGTCGGTGTCCTCGGCCGAGGTGTTGACCCGCGAAGGCGTCTTCGCGCGCACCGAGGTCACCCCGGCGGTGCGCTACAACGATACCACCGACATCTGGCACCCGCGCGGCGGCGCCTACGGCAAGAGCCCCGCGCTGCCGTTCCGCACACCCCTCCTTGAGCGCACCAAGCCGCTCACCGACCTCGGGCTCTACGCCATCACCCTCTACAACGACCTCGAGCAGGACATCCAGACGATCGACAGCTATGCCGCCTTTCGCGAAGATGCCTCCGAAGCCGGCGTGCGGCACTTCCTCGAGGTGTTCAATCCCGCCTTCCCGGTCGAAACCACGACCGGCGATTTCGCCGCCTACAACAACGACATGATCGCCCGCATCCTCGCCGGCGTCTCGCGGCTCGACCGGCCGATCTTCCTCAAGGCCGCCTACAACGGCCCGGCATCGACCGAGGAAATCGCCGGCTACGATCCCGAGAACCTGATCTTCGGCATCCTCGGCGGCGGCGCAGGCACCGCTCGCGACTGCCTCGAACTCATCGCGCAAGCCGAAAAATACGGCGCCCGGGTCGCTCTTTTCGGGCGCAAGATCTACTACTCGGAAGATTCCGTGCTGATGGTCCGGGCGATGCGTCGGGTGATCGAGGAGAAGATCACGTCGGAAGACGGGGTCAAGGCCTATCACCGCGACCTCGAAAGCGCCGGTATCGCCCCGCACCGGCCGCTCGCCGAGGATCTGGAACTCACCGACGAGTTGCTCAAGCCCAACGTCGTCTGACCCCGGCATGGAGGTGACCGAGATGAGTGATCGCGCAGGGTTTCTGACCGCCGGCACATTCTGCCTCGACCGCAACATCACCGTCGATGCCTGGCCCGAGGAGGACATGGTCACCATCGTGCGCGCGGTGGAGCGCGCCGGCGGCGGTTCGGCCTGCAATTTCGCCATCGACATGCGGCGGCTCGATCCGACGGTGCCGGTCGAGACGCAAACCCTGGTGGGCGCGGATGCCGACGGCGATTTTCTTCTCGCCGTCGCCCAGGCGCACGGGATCGACACCGAAGGGTTCGCGCGCACCGCCGAGGCCCAGACCCAGACGACCGATGCCTATCACTCGCTGGCGACCGGGCGGCGCACCCATATCGCTTTCGTGGGCACGGCGCCGCTGATGACCCCGGAGCTGTTCGATTTCTCCAAGACCAGGGCCCGCTTCCTGCACCTCGGCCTGCCCAGCATTCACGAGAAGATGGATCGGCCCTGGGAGGACGATCCGAACGGGTGGGTGACGGTTTTGAAACGCGCCCGTGCGGCCGGGCTGGAAACGAACCTGGAACTGGTCAGCACCTCTGCCCAGCATCTGCGCGCGACGATCCTGCCTTGCCTGCCGCACCTCACCACGCTGGTGTGCAACGATTTCGAGATCGGCGCGCTGGCGCAGGCCGAAACGGTGTCGGGCGGCGTCACCGACGTGGCCCAGGTCGAGGCGGCCGCGCGGGAGGTGCTCGCGAAAGGCAAGATGGCGCTCGTCGCGGTGCATTTCACCACCGGGGCGGTCCTGCTGGCCCGCGACGGCGCGCCGATCTTCGCACCGTCGGTGCGGGTGCCCACCGAGGCGCACCACGGCGCCAACGGCGCCGGCGATGCCTTTGCCGCGGGCTTCTTCTACGGCCGGCACAAGGGATGGGGGCACGCGGAATGCCTGCGGATGGGGCACGCGACCTCCGCCGCCAGCCTGCGCGCGCCGGGCACCTACGCTGCAGTGGAAAGCGCCGACAAGGTGCTGGCGCTCGCAGAGCGTTGGGGGTGGCGCGACCGGGGTCAGTAATTCCGGTGGCACGAGCCCGGCATCGTGAACCGGCGCGCTGCTCCTGCCGGTACGCGTGCGGTCGGCACGGTGCGGCCCGTCGCCAACGCCCGACCGTCGGTCTGCCGAGCCGGCATCGGGGCGACGCGGTCGCTGGCGCCCGATCCGGTCCGGGCGGTCCGGCTCTGGATCCGTCCTGTCGCGCTCTGCACAGGCGCATCCGCAGCAGCCGCCTTGCGCGGACCGGCAACTGGGTTCGGCATCGAATGGCCGGCGCGACAGATCCCGGTGCCGGGTATTTTGGAGATTCTGCCCCGACCGGGAAGGAGGCGCCTCCGTTGCCGGCCGGGAACCTCGACCTGCGCGCCTTTGTCGGGCACTATCGGGGCCGCTATGCCACCCCCCCTGCCCAGGAGCCGCGATGTGACCGACCCGATTGATCCCTTCGCTCGGCATCCCGAACTTCGCGACAGGATCTCGGATCCGGCGCGTTCGTTCTTCCGCACCTTCAGTTTCGATGGATTGGTGGCGCAGTTTCCGGAGATGGAAGCGCATCGGGATTGGACCTACTCCGACAGCCGCCGCGAGGCCTTGCGGGCGGAAACCCTGGCCGGGCACGACGGCGACCTGTGGGTGTTCGGCTATGGCTCGTTGATGTGGGACCCGGCGCTGCATTTCGCCGAGGTCCGGCGCGCCCGGCTGGACGGGTATTCCCGGCGGCTGATCCTGATGGACGCGCGCGGCGCGCGCGGCACCGAGGCGGCGCCGGGCCTGATGGCCGCGCTCGACCGGGGCACCTCCTGCGAGGGTCTGGTGTACCGGATTGCCGCAAAAGACGTCGACACCGAGACCGAGGTCCTTTGGCGGCGCGAAGTCATCGCCCCGGCCTATGTCGCGCGGTTCGTGCAGGCCGAGCTCGACGATGGGACGGTTCCGGCCCTGGCCTTCCTGGCCGATCATTCGGTCGACGATATCCGCCCGGATCTGACCCGGTCCGAACAGATCCGCTACATCGCCCATGGGGCCGGGTTTCTCGGGACCAGCCGTGAATACCTGGCCAATATCGTCAGCCATTTCGACGCCCTGGGCATTCACGACGACGAATGCACCGGGCTCTTGCACGACGTCGACCGGTACCTTGCAACGCTGAACGGCCCGGAGACCGGCCACACGGAGACACCCCGATGACCGCTGCGCGCCCGTTCTTCGACGGCCACAACGACTTCCTGTTGCGGCTGATGATGTCGCCCGGCTCCCGCGACGAGACCTGGCTGGGCGCGACCGGCAAGGGCCACCTCGATCTGGCGCGGATGCGCAAGGCGGGGTTCGCCGGCGGGCTCTTTGCGATCTTCGTCCCGCCGGTGTCGAGCGGCCCGCCGCCCGATTTTGCCGCCCTGATGGCCGCCCCGCCCTACCACCTGCCGATGCCGCCGCAGATGGATCATGCCACGGCCCAACCCGCGGCGCTGACGATGGCCGGTCTGCTCCACTGGATGGCGCGGGCGGCGCCGGACGATTTCAAGCTCTGTCGCTCGGTGCCGGAGATCCGCGCGACCATGGCGGCGGGCGCGATCGCGGGAGTGATGCACATGGAAGGGGCCGAGGCGATCGGCGCCGATCTCGATGCGCTCTATCTGTTCCATGACTTCGGGTTGCGGTCGTTGGGCCCGGTCTGGAGCCGGCCGACCATTTTCGGCCATGGCGTGCCGATGGCCTTTCCGGGCACGCCCGACAGCGGGCCGGGGTTGACGCAGAAGGGGCGCGATCTGGTGCGGCTTTGCGACCGGCTCGGCATCATGATCGATCTGTCCCATCTCAACGCCGCCGGTTTCGACGACGTGGCGGCGATCTCGACCGCGCCGCTGGTCGCCACCCATTCCAACGCCCACGCCCTGTGTCCGTCGCCGCGCAACCTGACCGACCGGCAGTTGCACATGATCCGCGAGCGCGGCGGCATGGTCGGTCTGAATTTCGCGACGTTTTTCCTGAACGCCGACGGCACTGCGGCGACCGGCACCGGATGGGAGGTGATGCTGCGCCACCTCGACCATCTGATCGCGGAACTGGGCGAGGATCATGTCGGGCTGGGGTCGGATTTCGACGGCTGCGTTCTGCCCGAGCTGATCGGCGACGTGACCGGAGTGCCCGCCCTGTTCGAGGCGATGGCGCGGCATGGCTTCGACGAGGCGCTGGTCGGCAAACTGGCGGTCGAGAACTGGCTCGGCTGCCTCGACCGGGTCTTTGCGTAGCGCGCACACGGGGGCCCGGCCCGCCGCGCGGTCGAAGACACGGCGCCAAATGATTGGAAACCAAGGGCAAATTCTCTCGACCCGGGCGCGCTCTCTTGGCCACACCGGCAGTACGGGCCGCGCCGTCCGCGGGCCCGGAAGACCGGCCGCGCCCCCGTCGCCGCACGGCTGGCCGCTCAGAACACCGAGCGCAGCCATTTCCAGCGGTAGAGGATGTCGCTCAGCGGATGCAGCGGTTCATCCGGCGTCAGCCGGCGCGAAGACTGCCGGTACTGGTCGACGATACCGAGCAGCGCGCCGACCTGCGGCGTGTCGAGGAAGACCAGCCCGTTTTCCGTATCGTGCCAGAACGCCCGGTGATCGAGGTTGGTGCTGGTCATGACGGCCAGGCGCCGATCGATCACCATCATCTTGGTATGCATCATCTTCGGCCGCGGGAAATACTCCTCGATCTCGAACAGGCCGGAAAACCGCGCCGCATAGCGCCGGTTCAGGGCGGTGATGATGAAACCGGCCGGGTCCGTCGATTCGAGCCGCACCACCATCCGGACCCGCACGCCCCGCGCCTGCGCGCGCAGCAGCGCCGCCTGGATCTGTTCGGGCGGGTTCAGATAGGGGGTAACGATCAGCACCTCCTCGGCGGCGGCGTCGATCGCGTCCGCATACCAGCGGATCTGGTCGCGCCCGTCGGCCCAGGGCAGCGACAGATAGTGCCGCATCCCGTGGAGCTGAGCGGTATCCGCGGTGCGGAAGGGACCGACATGCTGGGTCTCGGCATCGCGGTTCCAGAGCGCGATCTGATGCGCGGCGACGTTCTGCACCGCGCGATCATCGGAGAGCATCACCTCGAGGTCTTCGTAGACGGAGAAGAAGCCGAGATCCTGAAAGCCGCCCTCGTCATAGGTATGGAGAAACGGCCAGTCCGCCAGGTCGAAGGGGTCGGTGAAAAAGAAGCCATCATGCAGGTTGCGCCCCCCGAAGATATACCGCGAGCGCCCGGGCTCGCGCGACAGAGCGAGGAAGGACCGTGTGTGTTGGACCCGGTGCAGCTGGTTGACGACGTCGTCGGGCCGCGCGATCCCGCGACCGCGCCACTGGTAGTACTGGATCTGGACGTTCGGATATTGTGCCGCGAGCGAATCGTAGAGGATCCGGTCTTCCTCGAGCATGAGCACGCTGGACACGAGAAGGCGCACCTGTGTGCCGCGCATCGCGTGGTAGGCCAGCATCCGCGCGGTCAGGTACCCGACATAGTCGGCCCGCATGTGCAGGTAGGAAAGCTGGATCAGATCGAGCGCGGGTGCCTGCGAGAAGTCCAGCGGCAGGTCGGGGTTGCCGGCACTCAGGACGTCGCGCGGGACCGTGCTGCCGGTCAACGCCTCGATCCGGGCGTTCAGGGCATCGAGCGGGTCGGCGAGCAGCCGCACCCGACCGGGATCGACCGGGCAGGTCTGGAGCATGGCACCTTCGTCGAGAAACACCCGTTGCAGCGGGTCGGTGCGCAGAGCCGGGTCGACACGGCAATTCAGCGCCCCGCGCGAGATCTGGGCAAGATGCGGCAGGGCCAGGCTCTCCGGCCGCAGGGCGATGCTGTGGCCGTCGCCCCAGTCGACCCGGCAGGTGCCGCTTTCCGGGCGCCAGTCGAGGATCGCCGCGCCAAGACCGCGCGGCGGCAGCCTGACATGGCTCACCCTGCCGGGGGCGAGCGACCGCTCGGGTGCATCGAAGGGTCGAACCTCGATGCGCCCTTCGCAGCGGAGCGCCAGCGTGATCGATTGGCGCGAGACGGATTCGAGGCGGATCTCGGCGCGTTTCGCCTGGAGATCGGGGATGACGAATTGTGCGTCCGGCTGGGTCGGCCCGTCGGCGTCGAGAAAAAGGGTGCTTTCGCTGACGCGCCAGAGCCCGCCCTGCGCCGAAGGGATGCCGCCGTCGCGGACGCCATATCCTTCACGCGGAGCGCAGCCGATCTGCGTCAGCAGCAACAGCGCGAACAGCGTGCCGGTGACCCGTTGGCACATCCTGGTCGCGGTCATGGAAAGCTCCTCTTTTCACTCGATTGAGGCAGGGAACTCTTAAGCGGCTTCACCCGGATGGTCCATACGCGGATCGGCGTCGCTTCGGACCGGATCGCAGCGGACAACGGGCGCAAAATGTCACAGGGGACGGTGGTCGGGGCCGCGCGCAGGCAACCGGGGGGCGCCTGTGAAGCGGCGCAGGATGGCAAGCGAGCGGTCGGTTTCGGCGCACCGGGTCGCGCGGGGTTTCGCTCGGGGCGACATCCGGTCACAGGCAGACCGGTCGACGTGGCCGCGATTGCATCACGTCCGGGCGCGGCGCAGTTCCGGCGCGGCGCTAACCGGTGCTCCAGGCCCGCGGCTGGCGCATGCCCGCCATCTTGCAGGCCTGGCCGACATATCCATGCGGGAACAGTTCGAAGAGCACCTTCTTGGCACCCTCCTTGTCAACGTCGTAGAGATCGCTGAGATACTTGAGCACGAAGCGTGCGTCCGGCATGATCCCGTGTTCTTCGAGCCACTCCCGCATGAAGGCGATCACCCGCCAATGAAGCTCCTGCGGCTCGATTTCTTCCTGTTCGGCCACCGCGATGGCAAATTCTTCTGTCCAGTCGTTGGGCTCGACGAGGTAGCCGGCTTCGTCGACCGTGACCGGCCCGCTCGGAAGCTCCACGGTGCGTGTAACGTCGGGGCGCGTGCGCATGTGCTGTCTCCTTGGCTGTTTCAGATCTGCGGCGAATGGGTCTTGTGGGGCAAACGAGGGCGGTCCGGTCAGCCGGCGCGGGCAAGCCGCGGGGTGCGGTCGAGGATCCAGGCCTCGAGACCGGGCCGATCCGGCGGAAGGTTGGCCGCGACCCCGCCCGCGAACTCGGCGAAGGCCGTCTCGTTGAGCCGGTTCAGCCCCACCAGAACCGGGATCTCGCGCGACACCGCCTCGGCGATGACCTCGCGGAACCCGCGCCCTTCGGCTTCGTGTTTTCCGAACTTGTTGACGATGAGGCAATCGGGCCCGTCGGCGAGATGTCGTCCGACGGCATACACCGCGGTTTCGAGGGCGCCGGTGTCGAGGCGGCATCCTTTCGAATGGGGCCCCAGATCCTGCGAAATGCGGATCACGGGGCCGTCGGGCAGAACCTTGATGTCCATGTCGCAGGGGTCGGTGATCGCGCGTTCGGTGTTGATCTGCACCGTGCCGGCAACCCGGCAGCCGCGCGCAAGCAACGATTGGGCCACCGAGAACAGCAACAGGTCGGTGTCGCCGCGTCCTTGGGCTATCGTGTAGGCGATGTTCATGTCAGGTCGTCTCCGGCTTCGGCTAAGGGGTGGCATCCGATGTCTGCGCCGCCCTGGGCCGCGTGGTGCACCGGCGTGCAGCGTCCGGGCGGCGCGAAGGATCGGCTCCGTGCTTCAGCCATCATCGGATCGTTCCCAGACCTTGTCGAGCCCGCGGCGTTGCAGCATCCGGAGGCGAAGGCTGTCGAGATCCGGTCCGGTCAGGCGCAGACGTGCGAACGGCATGATGATCGCGTTTTCCAGCACGAGATGACGCCGCATCCGTTCGCTGTAGCCGACCAGCAGGGCGGCCTCGCCTTCCGACAGGGTCGAGGACCTTGCCGCATGCGCCCTCAGGATCGCGAGGACTTCGGGCGTGTCGTCTTCCGATCGGGCATGATCGGCGACCAACCGGGCGATCACCTCGCGGATCTCGTCCTCGACCGTGCACCGTCGGCGCAGCAGCGGGAACAGATCTTCGGTTTCGTCGGCGTGATGCAGCGGCAGCGCTTCGCCGAGGAAACCCATGACATCGGCGTCCAGATCCGGGTCAACCGTTCGCGCCGCCGCGATCCGGTCGAGGCGCGCGCAGATCTCGCGTTTGCCGATGTGGTCCCGGAGCAGGAAATCGAGCGGGTTTCCGAGCCGACCCAGATCGACCGGCGAACGGAGCTGGCGGAACCCTTTGTCTCGCGCGGCGCAGCACATCGCCCGACGCCTCCCGCTAGTCCGGCCGAACGTCCGCGCCGGAAATCTCTGCGGACGCGACCAGCTGGTTGACGAAGGCGCGCGCCGCCCGGGCCCAGGCGGCCTTTTCCATGGCGTCCGCTATCTTCTGGCGCACCGCTTCGAACGGCAGCCGGTCGCCCAGCGCGCAGGCATCCATCCGGATGACGTGCCAGCCGTGGCGGGTGACGACCGGTTCTGCGGTGATCTCCCCCTCGGCGAGATCGCGCAGCCGGGCTTCAAACTCGGGAACGGTATCGCCGGGTCCGATCTGACCGAGCGCGCCGCCCGATGCCCGCGAGCCGCAGTCGCTGTGGTCCGATGCGAGACGGGCGAAACCGCGCGGATCGGCGAGCGCACGGCGGCAGAGATCGGCGGCCCGCGCCTGGGCTGCTTGCGCCGCGGTCTCGTCGCGTGGATCGCAGGCACACAGGATATGCGACACCTCCCACAGCGGCGGGGCGCGAAACCGGTCGGGATCGCGCGACCATTCCGCGTGGACGGCGTCGTCGCTCGGCAGCGCCACCACGACCGCCTGTTCGAGAAGGCCCCGGATGAGGGCCTCCTCGTCGGTTTCGAACCGCCCGGGCCCGACCTCGGCCGGTTCGGGCACCAGGCCGCGCCGCGACGCCTCCTGCAACAGCAGCGTGCGAATGGCGATCGCCTTGGCCGCCTTCTGCCAGGCGACGCCCGGTTTGCCCTTGGGCCCGGTATGGTTCTGAGCCTCCGCGGCGACCATTTCATGGGGCACGGTTTCGCCGTTCACGGTCACATCGGGGAAGAGCGCGGCTTTCATCGGCTCTACTCCAGCGGGCCGAGACGCGTCGGCAGCGGCTCGGTGCGGCGCGAGCGCACGATCTGGTAGCCCGGCCGCAGGAACAGATAGCGCAGCGGCACGAACACGCCGGAGATGACATGCGCGAGGCGGGTGAACGGCGTGAGCAGAAGGATCGTCATGCCCAGAACCAGGTGCAGCTTGAACAGCAGGTTCGCGTCGGCAATGTAGCTGGCCGCATCGCCGTCGAAGGTGAAGATCCCCTGCGCCCAGGCCATGAACGTCACCATCTCGCCGCCGTCGAGGTGCTGGAGCGAGACGAAGATCGTCGCAAGGCCCAGCACCAGCTGTGCCAGCAGCAGCGCGAGCACGGCGATGTCGCCGTAGCTCGACGTCCGGCGGATGCGCGGATCGGTCCAGCGGCGGTGAAACAGCATCCCGCCGCCCACCAGAGCCATGACCCCGGCAATGCCGCCGGCGACGACCGCCAGGACCTGTTTCGCGCCGTGGCTGATGCCGAAAGCGTCGAACACCCAGATCGGCGTGAGCAGGCCGACGACGTGACCGACGAAGATCACCAGCACGCCGACATGGAACAGGATCGAGCCGAGCATCAGCTGCTTGCGACGCAGGAGTTGCGACGACGAGGTCTTGAAGGTGAAAGGATCGCGTTCGTAACGCGCGATGGATCCCACGACCAACACGACGAGGGCGATATAGGGGAAGATACCGAACAGGAAATTGTGCATCATGGCCTCCTTCACTCGGGCGCCGCGCCGAAGGCGCGATCGATCGGTTGATCCATACGGGCAAGCATATCGCGGCTGACCGGGCAGCCGGCATCGGGGTCGGGACCGAAGCGCACTTCGCTTTCCTCCCAGACCTCGTCGAGGGCCGCCAGATCGTCCGGATCGGTCTCGGGCTGTTGCAGCAGATCCGCCACCGCGGCCGGATCGGCCTTGACGCCTGCGATCTGCAAAAGAGCGGCGAACGCGGCCGCATATCCGCTCTCGCGCCGGACGAGCCGTTCACGAAGAGCGTCAAAGATATGCGCCGCGTCCGCCAAGGTATCCTGCGCCTCGACGAAGGGACGTAAGGACAGGAATTCCAGTAGCACCGGCAGATGGTCGGGCAGCTCCGATGTCGCCGGCTCGAACCCGCCGTCGCGGTAGGTCTCGAGCAAGGACACCATCGCCCCGCCCCGGTCCCGGCTTTCGCCGTGGACATGTTCGAACAGGTTGAGGCTGAGCGTGCGGGAGCGGTCGAAGAGCATCACGTAGCGCTCTTCGAGGTCGAAGATGTCGCCGCCGCCGAGGTCATCGACCAGCGGCCGCAACGCCCGGCGCGCGGCTGTCGTCAAGCGCGTGTCCGAGGCCAGGACGGCGCCGATCTCGGGCATCGCCTGTTGCAGCGCGCGCGTCGGGTAGCTCAGGATGAGCGACAGGGCTTTCAGCGAGCGGTCCATATCAGCGCGCCTCCTCGGGCATTCTCAGGGGTTTCTTGGATCCGCCGAACAGCGAGCCCTTGGAGATGCCGGTCGAACAGGCGTTGCCGTCGGTGAAACCGCAGCCGCCGCGCAGGTCGTAGGCCTCCTCGGCCTGTTCGCGGTGGGTCGTCGGGATGACGAACCGGTCTTCGTAGTCGGCGAGCGCCATGATCTTGTACATGTCCTCGATGACCCGACCCGACAGCCCGACCCGGGCGGCGATCGCCTCGTCGATCACCCCGTCAACGGTCTTGGCCCGCATGTAGGCGCGCATCGCCAGCATCCGCTCCAGGGCCGCGGCCACCGGGGCCTCGTCGCCGGCGGTCAGCATGTTGGCGAGGTAGCGCAGCGGGATGCGCAGGTTGCGCACGTCCGGCATCGCCCCGTCCATGCCGATGGCACCGGCTTCGGCGGCGTTCTGGATCGGCGAGAGCGGCGGGATGTACCACACCATCGGCAGCGTCCGGTATTCGGGATGCAGCGGGAAGGCGACCTTCCATTCCATCGCCATCTTCCAGATCGGGCTTTCCTGCGCCGACTTGATCCAGTCTTCGGGGATGCCGTCGGCCCGCGCCGCCGCGATCACGGCCGGATCTTTCGGGTCGAGGAACACGCCGAGCTGGGCGTCGTAGAGATCGGTCTTGGCCTCGGCGTTCGCCGCCTCCTCGATCTTGTCGGCGTCGTAGAGCATCACCCCGAGGTAGCGGATGCGCCCGACACAGGTTTCGGAACAGACCGTCGGGTTGCCCGATTCAATGCGCGGGTAGCACAGGGTGCATTTCTCGGATTTGCCGGTCGACCAGTTGTAGTAGATCTTCTTGTAGGGGCAGCCCGAGACGCACATCCGCCAGCCGCGGCACTTTTCCTGGTCGATCAGCACGATGCCGTCTTCCTCGCGCTTGTAGATCGCGCCGGAGGGGCAGGACGCCGCACAGCTCGGGTTCAGGCAATGTTCACACAGGCGGGGGAGATACATCATGAAGGTGTTCTCGTATTCGCCGTAGATCTGCTTCTGGATCCCTTCGAAGTTGTAGTCTTCGGAACGCTTGGAGAACTCGCCGCCGAGGATCTCCTCCCAGTTCGGCCCCTTCTCGATCTTCTCCATCCGCTCGCCGGTGATCTTCGAGAACGGCCGCGCGGTCGGGAACGCCTTCATTTCGGGCGCCGATTTCAGGTGGTCGTAGTCGAAGTCGAACGGCTCGTAGTAGTCGTCGATCTCCGGCAGGTCCGGGTTGGCGAAGATATTGGCGAGGATCCGCCATTTCGCGCCCTGTTTCGGCTGCAGCTTGCCCGCCCTGGTGCGTTCCCAGCCGCCGTTCCAGCGCTCCTGGTTTTCCCAATCGGTCGGGTAGCCGGTGCCGGGTTTGGTTTCGACGTTGTTGAACCAGGCGTATTCGACGCCTTCACGGCTGGTCCAGACGTTCTTGCAGGTGACGGAGCAGGTGTGGCACCCGATGCATTTGTCGAGGTTCAGCACCATGCCGATCTGTGCACGCACTCTCATTCCGCGGCCTCCTTGCTTGCTGCGGGCTGGTCGAGCCAGTCGACCTTGCGCATCTTTCTGACGACGACGAATTCGTCCCGGTTGGCGCCCACGGTTCCGTAGTAGTTGAAGCCGTAGGACTGCTGGGCGTAGCCGCCGATCATGTGGGTGGGTTTCAGGACCGTGCGGGTGACCGAGTTGTGGATCCCGCCACGATTGCCGGTCTTTTCCGAGCCGGGCGTGTTCACGATCTTCTCCTGGGCGTGATACATGAAGGTCGTGCCCTCCTTGATCCGCTGCGACACCACCGCCCGCGCGGTGAGCGCGCCGTTGATGTTGTAGAGCTCGACCCAGTCGTTATCGACGATCCCGGCTTTCTTCGCGTCGGTCTCGGAGATCCAGATCACCGGGCCGCCGCGATTGAGCGTCAGCATCAGCAGGTTGTCGGTATAGGTCGAGTGGATGCCCCATTTCTGGTGCGGGGTGATGAAGTTGAGCGTCAGCGTGTCGCCCGCATCCTGCACCTCGGCGGTGATGGTCTTGAGGTCGACCGGCGGGCGGTACGACATGAAGCCCTCGCCGAACGCGCGCATCCACAGGTGATCCTGGTAGAGCTGCTGGCGGCCGGTGAGCGTCCGCCACGGGATCAGCTCGTGCACGTTGGTGTACCCGGCGTTGTAGCAGACCTTTTCGCTCTCGATCCCCGACCAGGTCGGCGACGAGATGATCTTGCGCGGCTGCGCGGCGATGTCGCGGAAGCGGATCTTTTCGTCTTCCTTCGGCCGCGCCAGGTGGGTGTGGTCGATCCCGGTGGCCTTCGACAATGCCTGCCAGGCCTTCACCGCAACCTCGCCGTTGGTTTCCGGCGCCAGCATCAGCACCACTTCGCTGGCGTCGATGTCGGTGTCGATCTTGGCACAGCCCTTCATCGGGCCGTCTTCCCAGACACCGTTCAGCTCGCGCAGGTGCTGGACCTCGTGCTCGGTGTTCCAGCTGATCCCCTTGCCGCCATTGCCGAGCTTGTCCATCAGCGGCCCGAGCGCGGTGAACCGATCGCCGATCGCGGTGTAGTCGCGTTCGACGGCGATGAAGTTCGGCGCCGTCTTGCCGGGGATCAGCTCGCACTCGCCCTTTTTCCAGTCGCGCACCTGATCCTGGGCGATCTCGCCCGGGGTGTCGTGCAGGGTGGGCACGGCGACGATGTCGGTTTCGCGGCCAAGATACCCCGGCACCACTTCCTGGAATTTCCTGGCGATGGCCTTGAAGATCTCCCAATCCGACTTCGATTCATACGCCGGGTCCACCGCCGCCTGAAGCGGGTGGATGAACGGGTGCATGTCCGAGGTGTTGAGGTCGTTCTTCTCGTACCAGCTGGCCGTCGGCAGGACGATGTCGGAATAGACCGCCGTCGTCGACATCCGGAAGTCGATGGTCACCAGAAGGTCGAGCTTGCCGCGCGGCCCTTCTTCGTGCCATTTCGCCTCTTTCGGCAACTGCTTGCCTTCCTCGCCCAGGTCCTTGCCCATGACACCGTGATCGGTGCCGAGCAGGTGCTTGAGGAAGTACTCGTGCCCCTTGCCCGACGAGCCCAGCAGGTTGGAGCGCCAGACGTAGAGGTTGCGCGGCCAGTTCTCGGGCGCGTCCGGATCCTCGCACGACATCTCCAGGTCGCCGGACTTGAGCTGGTCGGCGACATAGGGGGCGACGTCCTTGCCGGCCGCCTTCGCGGCTTTCGCCACCTCGAGCGGGTTGGTCTTGAGTTGCGGCGCGGACGGCAGCCAGCCCATCCGCTCGGCGCGGATGTTGTAGTCGATCAGGTTGATGTTCCAGTCGCCCTCGGGGGCTGTCGGCGACAGGATCTCGCTGGCCTCGAGGGTCTCGTAGCGCCATTGATCGGTATGGGCGTACCAGGCCGAGGTCGAGTTCATCTGCCGCGGCGGGCGGCCCCAGTCGAGCCCGAAGGCGAGCGGCAGCCATCCGGTCTGCGGCCGCAGCTTCTCCTGGCCGACGTAATGCGCCCAGCCACCGCCCGACTGGCCGACACAACCGCACATCACCAGCATATTGATGACGCCGCGGTAGTTCATGTCCATGTGGTACCAGTGGTTCATCGCCGCGCCGATGATGATCATCGACTTGCCGTTGGTCTTCTCGGCATTGGTGGCGAACTCGCGCGCAACATGGATGATCTTGTCGGCCGACACGCCGGTGATCTTTTCGGCCCAGGCCGGCGTGCCCGGCATCTCGTCGGCATAGTCGCTGGTGACCCAGTCGCCGCCGAGGCCGCGGTCGAGGCCGTAGTTGGCGCAGAACAGGTCGAACACCGTGGCGACCAGCGCCTCGCCGTCGGCGGTTTTCACCTTCTTGACGGGGATGTTGCGGGTCAGCACGTCGGGGTGGTCGGCATCGGTTTCGAACTGGCCGATCGCCTCGCCGCCGAAATACGGGAAATCCACGCCGAGGACATCGTCGTGGTCTTCTTCGAGAACCAGCGACATCTTCAGGCGCACTTCGGCCTCGGCGGCCTTTTCTTCGAGGTTCCACTCGCCGTCTTCACCCCAGCGGTAGCCGATCGACCCGTTGGGTGCGACCAGGCCCTTGGAAAGGTCGTCGATCGCGACCGTCTTCCATTCGGGGTTGTTGTCTTCGCCGAGCTTGCCGTCGAGATCGTCGGCGCGCAGGAACCGGCCCGGGATCAGCCGTCCGTCCTTCTCCTCGAGCTTCACCAGCATCGGGAAGTCGGAATACTTGCGGGTGTATTCCTCGAAATACTCGGTCTGCCGGTCGAGGTGGTACTCGCGCAGGATCACGTGGCCGAAGGCCATCGCCAGCGCCGCATCGGTGCCCTGTTTGGCGTTGAGCCAGACGTCGCCGAACTTGGCGGCTTCGGAATAGTCCGGGCAGATCACCGCCGACTTGGTGCCGCGGTAGCGCGCCTCGGTATAGAAATGCGCGTCCGGCGTGCGGGTCTGCGGCACGTTCGAGCCCCAGAGCAGCAGATAGCCCGCGTTGTACCAGTCGGCACTCTCGGGCACATCGGTCTGTTCGCCCCAGGTCATCGGCGAGGCCGGCGGCAGGTCGCAATACCAGTCGTAGAACGACATGCAGACCCCGCCCAGAAGGCTCAGGTAGCGCGAGCCCGCGGCGTAGGAAATCATCGACATCGCCGGGATCGGCGAGAAGCCGAACACACGGTCGGGGCCATAGGTCTTGGCGGTATAGGCGTTGGCGGCCGCGGTGATCTCGGTTGCTTCATCCCAGCTCGCCCGCACGAAGCCGCCCTTGCCGCGGGTCTCGACGTAGGAGGCGCGCAGGATCGGATCGTTCTGCAGCGCGGTCCAGGCCTCGATCGGCGACATCGTCTCGCGCATCCTGCGCCAGACCTTCATCAGCCGACCGCGAACCAGCGGGTTCTTCACCCGGTTGGCACTGTAGAGATACCAGCTGTAGGAGGCGCCGCGGGCGCAACCGCGCGGTTCGTGGTTGGGCAGATCCGGCCGGGTGCGCGGATAATCGGTCTGCTGGGTTTCCCAGGTCACGATGCCGGATTTGACGTAGATCTTCCACGAACACGACCCGGTGCAATTGACCCCGTGGGTCGAGCGCACGATCTTGTCGTGCCGCCAGCGGTTTCTGTATGTGTCCTCCCAGTCGCGGCTCTCACGGGTCACATGCCCGTGGCCGTTCGAGAACTGTTCGAGTTCCTTGGACTGCAGGAAATTCAGTCTGTCGAGCAGGTGGCTCATCTCATGTCTCCGTGGCTTGGCGGGCCTGCCCCGGCGCGAACCGCCGGGGCAGAAGGCTTGGTGTGATCAGGGGTTCTGGATGTAGGCGCCGGGGCGCAGGTAGAACCACCAGTTGATGACGATGCAGAGGACGTAGAAGATCGCGAAACCGTAGAGCGCGAGCTCGGGGGCACCGGCCTTCATCTGTTCGCCGAAGATCTGCGGGATGATGAAGGCGCCGTAGGCGGCGACGGCGGCAGTCCAACCCAGGACCGGGCCGGCCTGCTCCTTGTTGAAGGCGACCGCGATGGTGCGGAAGGTCGAGCCGTTGCCGATGCCGGTGGCCGCGAACAGGATCAGGAACAGCACCATGAACGGCAGGAAGATCGTTTCCGGCGTCGCCGAGGCATAGGCGCTCTTCAGGATCATCGCCAGCGCCACCGCGCAGGCGACCATGACCACCGAGATGATCTGCGTCACCTTCGCACCGCCCATCTTGTCGGCCATGATGCCGCCGATCGGGCGGATCAGCGCGCCGATGAACGGGCCCATCCAGGCAAACATCAGCGCCGAGGGGCCGTTGGGGTTGGCGACGTCATGGGTCATCGCGCCATCGACCATCAGGTGCTGGAAGCCGAAGACGACCTTGATCGTCAGCGCGAAAGCGGCCGAATACCCGATGAAGCTGCCGAAGGTCATGGTGTAGATCACCGTCATCGCCCAGGTGTGCTTGTTGCCGAAGATCCGGTACTGGCGGGCGAGGTTCTGGCCGACGGCGCCGGGGATCATCCGCAGGAGCCCCACGGTCAGCGCGATCACGACCGGCAGAACCAGCCATTTCGACACCATGAAGCCCGAGCCGCCGACATCGGCCGGCAACATCAGCCACAGGCCGAAGGCGGCGGTGAGGAACCCGACCAGCAACATCCCGGTGATGGTGGCGAACGCCCCGAGCGGGCCCGGAATGTCGGGCGACACATGCGCGTCGCGGATGTTGTTCATCCCGAGCCAACCGACGATCGCCAGCGGCACCAGGAAGATCAGCCAAACGAAACCGGCGTTCTGGATATAGGTCTCGGTTCCGGCCGGGATCTTGCCGATGAGCGTGCCCGAGGTCTGCTGCAGGGTCATGCTTTCGCCGCCGAACAGACCGAAGGTCATCACCAGCGGGATCAGGATCTGCATCGTGGTGACGCCGAAGTTGCCGAGGCCCGCGTTCATGCCCAGCGCATAGCCCTGGATCTTCTTGGGGAAGAAGAAGCTGATGTTGGACATCGAACTCGAGAAGTTGCCGCCGCCGAGACCGGACAGGAAGGCCAGCACCTGGAACTTCCACAGCGGCGTGTTCGGGTCTTGCAGGTAGTAGCCTGCCCCGACCGCCGGGATCATCAGGAGTGCCGTGGTGAAGACGATGGTGTTTCGCCCGCCCGCGATCCGCACGAAGAAGGTCGACGGGATCCGCAAGGTGGCGCCGGTGAGGCCGGCGATCGCGGTGAGGGTGAACAATTGCGACTGCGCGAACGGGAAGCCCAGGTTGAGCATCTGCACCGTGATGATGCCCCAGTAGACCCAGACGGCGAAGCCGCACAGCAGGCTGGGGATCGATATCCAGAGATTGCGGTTTGCAATCGCCTTGCCGGTCGAGGCCCAGTAGGCCTCATCGTCCGGCGTGTAATTTCTCAGGTCTTGTCCCACGTTGTTCTCTCCTCCGGTGAGGGTTTCGGGGCGCCGATTGCGGCGCCCGCCGTTTCGTTCAGATCTTCTGTTGGAAATCGCGGTTGTAGGCGGCGATGACGGCAGACGAGCGGGCCAGCGCGGCGTTGGCCTCGTCGGCGCGGTGTTTCAGCGTCGCCAGGTGCGCGGCTTCGAACAGCGCCTCTTCCTCGCGTTCCTTCTCCGGCGAGAAGCGGATCGCCAGCGCCAGGAACGCCACGACGGTGACGATCATGCCGATGGTCAGGAACACCTGGTCCCAGGGCATCGCCCCCTTGAACAGAAAGCCCGCCGCGACCGCACCGGCATTGCCGCCGGCGCCGACCACACCGGCCACCGCGCCCAGCGCCTTCTTGTTGACGAAGGGAACCACCGAATAGGTCGCACCTTCCGACATCTGGGTGAACAGAGAAAACAGGATCAGCGTCGGGATGGCGAGGATCAGGATCGGCATCTGGCTGAACAGCATCAGCGCCAGACCTTCGCCGAGCAGCGCGATGAACAGCCAGGTGGTGCGGCCGCGCAGGCCCCAGAGCGCGGCGAAGTTGTCGCCGAAAATGCCGCCGAGCGTGCGTGCGAAGATGTTCATCAACCCGAACGAGGCGGCGATCATGCCGGCGGTCACCAGGGTGATGCCTTCGAAATAGTCGAAGAAGTAGAGCGCGGCGACGTTGTTGACCGTCAGTTCGATGCCGAAGCAGGCGCCGTAGACGAGAAACAGCAGCCAGACGCGGTAGTCGCGCATCGCCCTGAAGTAGAGGCCGGTGACCTTGTCCTTCTGCGGCAGCTCGCCCCTTTCGCGCAGGTCCTTGTAGTTGCCGTCCGGCGCGTCCTGGGTCAGGAAGTAATAGGCGATCCCGATCGAGAAGGTGACGATCCCGACCACCACCATCGACGCGCGCCAGGCGGCAGCATCGGTGAAGTTGAAGCCGACGACGAAGCCGGTGAAGATCAGCGGCATGGCAAATTGCGTCACCCCGCCGCCGAGGTTGCCCCAGCCGGCCGAGGTCGCGTTGGCGGTGCCGACCACGTTGGGCGCGAACATCACCGAGGTATGGTACTGGGTGATCACGAACGAGGCGCCGATCACGCCGATCATCAGCCGGAAGATCAGGAAGGTGGCGAAATCATCGGCAAGCCCGATCCCGGCCACCGGAAACGACCCGAAGATCAACAGCCCGGTGTAGGCCAGCCGCGGGCCGATCCGGTCGCACAGCCAGCCGATGAAGAAGCGCGCGAACACCGTGACGGCCACCGAGGCGATGATCGTCCAGCCCACCTGCGATGGCGTCAGGCCGAGCTCTTCGCGCACGACGATCATCATCGGGGCGATCCCGAACCAGGCGAAGAAACAGGCGAAGAACGCGAACCATGTCATGTGGAAGGTGCGGATCGGCACCATTCTCACGTTGAAGAAGTTGCCCCAAAGGCTGGTTGCCTTGTTCTGTAGTTCCATTCCGTCGCTCCCAGGTTCGAATGTCGTCAGCGGCAGGTCCGGCCGCCCGTCCGGTGTTTCCCCCTAGGGGCACCAGCACCGCGAGAGCGGACTTGACTTAGATCAAAATTTTGAAAAATGCTGGCAAAATAATCAGTTAAGCGAAGAATGCAAAGCCGGTTGTCTGGCCTTGTCGGGTCACGGGCCCGCCGCGATCAATTCGCACATTGACAAAGATCAACCGATCCGATGAATTTTATCAAACGTTCGGAGAGCCACCTCACCGCCATGCCAGAATCGCATTTTTCGGAAATCCGGACCCTGGGCCTCTTCGCCGACATGGCCGAGACGAGCTTTGATGCTCTGATGCGGGCATCCTACGTGCAGAATTTCCCGCCGCAGATCGAGCTGATTTCCGAGGGCGATCCGAGCGATTTCCTGCATATCGTCCTGTCGGGCTCGGTCGATCTGTTTTCCCGCTGGAACGGGCGCGAAACCAGCATCGCCACGATCCACCCGATTTCGACCTTCATCCTCGCCGCGACGATCAGGTCGGCCCCCAATCTGATGTCCGCGCGGACGATCGAGAAAAGCCGGATCGTTCTGATCCCGAGCCAGGACGTGCGGGCGGTGTTCGATGCCGATGCCGGGTTCGCCCGGGCGATCGTCACCGAATTGGCTCAGTGCTATCGCACCGCGATCAAATCGACCAAGGACCTCAAGCTGCGAACCTCGCTGGAACGGCTGGCCAACTACCTGCTTCGCCAGCAGAACGACGCCGGCGGGCTCGCCGAATTCGATCTGCCGACGGAGAAGCGGCGGTTGGCATCGTTCCTCGGCATGACCCCCGAAAACCTCAGCCGGGCTTTCAAGGGGCTGGTGCCCTACGGGGTCACGGTGGATGGCAACCGGATCCGCATCGGCGACCGCGAGGATCTCGAGCGCTTCGCCAAGCCAAACCCGCTGATCGACGATTTCTCGTCGTGACGGTGAAGGGGTGCGTTTGCGGGTACCGATATGGCCCGCGCCCCACGGTCGATCCGAGGGGCGCGGGCCTTGCGCAAGTGCGGTGGGTCCGCCTCAGCCCTTGAGGTCGTTGTAGAGCTGAAATGCCTTGTCGGGCTTTTCAAGCTCATGCACCACCTTCGAGACCGCCTGGATCATCGCAACCGGGTCTTCGGCCTGGAAGATGTTGCGCCCCATGTCGACGCCCGAGGCGCCCTGGTCGATGGCCCTGTAGGCCATGTCGAGCGCGTCGCGCTCCGGCAGTTTCTTGCCGCCGGCAATGACGATCGGCACCGGACAGCCGGCGGTGACCCGTTCGAACCCCTCCTCGACGAAGTAGGTCTTGACGTAATGCGCGCCGATCTCGGCGGCGATCCGGCTGGCGAGCCCGAAGTAGCGCGCGTCGCGGGCCATGTCCTTGCCGACGCCGGTCACGGCGAGGGTGGGCATGCCGTAGCGCATGCCGGTATCGATCAGTTTCAGCACGTTCTTGATCGACTGGTGCTGATAGGTGCCGCCGATATAGACCTGCGCTGCCATCGCGACCGCGTTCATCCTGAGCCCGTCCTCGATGTCGACGGCGACGGTCTCCTCGGAGAGATCGCCGAGGATCGAGTTGCCGCCCGACGCGCGCAGCACCAGGGGTTTCTGGGTGGTGGGCGAGATCGACGAGCGCATCGCGCCGCGGGTGGCCATCAGCACGTCGGCATAGTCGGCCAGCGGGGCGATATTGAGGTCGATCCGCTCGAGCCCGGTGGTCGGCCCCTGGAAGTAGCCGTGGTCGAAGGCGAGCATGACGGTGCGCCCGGTCTTCGGGTTGAAGATGCGGCTGAGACGGTTCTTCATGCCCCAGTCGAGATGCGCGCTTCCCTTGAGAAAAAAGCTCGATGTATCGGCGGGCCGGTCCAGTCCGAAGTCCTTCCCGTCCTTGATGTCGTCCAAGTCGGCCATGTGCTTTCCTTTCTCGCGGCATGACGGCCGGCACACGGGGTTCGCGCACCGGCCAGTGTAGGTGCCCGCCGCGCGGGAGGGTGCGCGACGGGCGGGAGCAACTCGATCAGAAGTCGAAGTTGTCGATGTTCTCGGCGTTGAAGACGGTCCGTTCCGGCAGCAGGATGATGCCGTTGTTGGGCGCTTCGTAGTCGTAGCCCTGAACCGAGTTCGGCGAGATTTCGACGGTGCCGATGCCGGGCACGTCGAGCTTGTCGCCGACGGCCCATTCGGCGCCCTTGACGAGTTCGTTGGCGACGTAGACCGACAGTTTGCCCTGCACGACCACGTCCCACAGGCCGAACTGGCCGACGGTGCCGGATTTCACGTATTGCCGCATGGTGTTCGGCGTCGAGAACCCGGTGACGATGATCTTGCCGGCGATCCCGAGGTTTTCAGCCGCCTGCGCCGAGCCGGGAAGGGCGTTGGCGTCGGGGCAGATGATCGCATCGAGGTCGGGGTAGGTCTGGAACAGGGCGGTCGGCACCTGCACGGCCTTCTGGGCGTCCTGGTTGGAGAACTCGGTGGCGACGATTTCCCAGCTCGGATAATCCTTGGCGATGATCGCCTTGGCGACCTCGGCCCACTGGTTCTGGTCGGTCACGGTCGGCGAGGAATAGTGGAACGCTACCTTCTTCGGTGCGGTCGGGTCGTCCATCTGGTCGGCCGCCATCTGCACCAAGAGCGCGCCGAGCTGTTCGGCGGTGCCCTGGTTGATGTAATAGCTGCGGCATTCCGGGTTCACGTCCGAATCCCAGGTCAGCACCTTGACGCCACGATCCTGCGCCCGCTTGAGCGCTTCGCAGAGCCCATCGGGCGAGAGCGACGAGATCGCGATGGCGTTGTAGCCCTGGTTGACGAAGTTGTTGATGAATTCGACCTGGCCGGACACCGAGGCTTCGGAGGGGCCGTCGTACTTCACTTCGATGCCGAGCTCTTCGCCCATCGCCATGGCGCCCGCGCCACCGCTTTCGAAGAAGCCGACACCGGTGAGCTTCGGAATGAAGGCGACGCGTGCGTCTTCAGCGAAGCTCGCGGTTGCGCCGAACGAAAGCACCGATGCGACGGCGATTCCGAGAGCCTTGTGCATGAAAGTCATCCTATTTCCTCCAATTGGGTTGTTGCGATGTCGAGCCGTTGTCCGGCCTCTCTCCTGTCGCGCGTCCCTGCCGGGTCACGCGCGGTTTCCTCCCACTGCCAGACGCTCGGCCTCGTAGGCCGCGCGGTTGGCACGTTTGGTATTGAGTGCGGCCATGCCGATCTTGAGAGCGACGGAGCTCACCAGAAGGATGCCGACAATGACGGGAACCACGTCACTGGTGATGCCGAGTGCCAGCAGGCCCTGGCGCAGGTAGCCGAGCACCAGACCCGCGAGAAAGGTGCCGAGCACCGAGCCCTGGCCGCCGTAGATCGACGAGCCGCCGAGCACCACCGCGGTGATGATGTTGAGCAGCGCCTCGGCGCCGAGATCCGAGCGGGCCGAGGTGAAATAGGCGGTCAGGACCAGCCCGGCGACGGCGGCGCCGAACCCGTTCAGCGCGTAGACGGTGATCAGGGTGCGGTTCACCGGCACACCGGTGAAGCGGGCGACCTGGTCGCTGACGCCGATCAGCCGCAGGTAGCGGCCGAACCGGGTGCGGGTCATCAGCCAGCTGGCGACGGCCGCGAGCAGCGCGGTGATGATCAGCGGCACCGGGATCCAGCCGACGCGACCGCCGCCGATCCAGGTGAAACTCTTCGGCAAGCCGGTGATGCCCTCGTACTGGTAGGCTTCGAAACCGCCCGCCTTGGCGACGGTGAAGCCCATCATGTCGAGCAGCGTCGGCAGGCCGGTGGCCACGCCGGCGTAGAAGAACAGCATCGCCAGGGTGACGACGAGCGGGTTGATATCGGTCTTGGCGATCACCGTGCCGTTGAAGGCCCCTGCCCCGGCACCGACCGCCAGAGCGACGACCACGGCCAGCCCGATCGGCGCCCCGGCCACGAAGCTCAGACCGAGGACGATCGAGGCGAGGCCCATCAGCGAGACCCCCGAGATGTCGATCCCGCCGGTCATCATCACCAGAGTGAGCCCGACCGCGGCGATGATGACGTGGACGAAATCGCTGGTCGAGAACAGCAGGTTCTCGATGTTGAGGAAGGCCGGGTTGATCAGGCCGAGCGCCACGATCTCGAGCACCAGGACCACGGCCAGCATGAACTCCCAGCTCTTGAACCAGGTTGCCTTCACGATGTCACCTCCCGGGCGCCCGGCGCCGCCTCGTCTTCGGCTTCCTCGCCGCGCATCGCCGCGGCACGGGCGGCGAGCTGGCGGTTGCGCACGGTGCGGCGGATCACGTAGTCCGACACCACGACGGCGAGCAGCACGGCCCCGGCCACGGCGTTGTTCCACGATCCCGGCACGTGCAGGAAGATCATCATCGAATCGACGGCGGTGAGGAACAGCGCCCCGATCACCGCCGACCAGATCGAGCCGGTGCCGCCCATCAGGCTCACCCCGCCCAGGACCACGGCCGCAATCGCCTTGAGCTCGCTGCCGTTGCCGGTCTGCATCGGCACGAACCCGATCTGGCCGGTGAACACGATCGCCGAGGCGCCGGCGAAAAGCCCCGACAGGGTAAAGGCGGCAAAGCGGGTGGCGGAGACGTTGATGCCGAGCAGATAGGCGCCCTCGGCATTGTCGCCGACCGCGTAGAAGTTGCGCGCCGCGCGGATCTTCCACAGCAGCACCGCGACGACGACGACCAGCGCCGCGACGGCCCAGACCATCAGCGGCACGGTGAGATACCGGGTCACGGCGAGCGACTTGATGTTCTGCGGGATCGACTCGATCCAGCTGCCGCCGGTGAGCACGCGCATGAAGCCGCGGTAGGCGCCGAGCGTGCCGAGGGTCATGATGATCGGCGGGATGCCGATGAAGACGACCCCGACCGCATTGACGGCACCGGCGGCCGCCCCGGTCAGCAGGGCGAAGAGCATGGAGATCGGCAGCGGAATGCCGGCGTTGAGCGAAAATCCGAAGATCACCGCCGAGAGGCCGGCAATCGCGCCGACCGAAACGTCGATCCCGCGGGTCTGCACCACGAACATCTGGCCGATGGCGATCAGCATCAGAAACAGCGAGGAGTTGACGATGTTGATCAGGGTGATCGGGTTGAGCACCGCCTTGTTGACGGTGCCGACGGCCAGGATCATCACCACCAGCAGCACCAGCACCAGAAACTCGCGGCCCTTGAGGAATTTCATCATCCCGGCAGCCCTCCGTTCATGTCGAAGGTGGCCGCGGAGATCTGTTCGATGCTCTTCGTTCCCGCGGGCAGCTCGCTCAGCCGACCGCGCTTCATCACCATGATGCGGTCGCTCACTTCGGCGATTTCGCCCACTTCCGACGAGATCACCACCACGCCCACACCGTCGGCGGTCAGTTCCCGGATGATCCGGTAGACGTCCTGCCGGGCGCGCGCGTCGATGCCGCGGGTGGGTTCGTCGAGAATGATCGCGCGCGGCTCCGGCGCCAGGGTCTTGGCCAGCACGATCTTCTGCTGGTTGCCGCCGGACAGCGTGCGCGCCACCTGCATCGCCGATGCCACCTTGATCCGCAGCCGATCGACGAAGCGGTCGGCCAGGGCAACCTCCTCGGCCGTGCTCATGAACCGTGACCTGCCCAGCGACATCACGCCGGACGAAACCGTCTGCGCGCTCGGCAGTTCGAGAAAGATACCGTGCGCGTGCCGGTCTTCGGGCACGTAGGACAGCCCCACTTCCTGGCAGATCTGCGGCGACCGGCGCGGCGCCGGCCGGCCCGCGATGGACACCTCGCCGGTGCAGTCCTGGTCGATCCCGAAAACCGCCTCGGCGAGCTCGGTCCGGCCCGACCCGACGACGCCGGAAATGCCAACCACCTCACCGGGATAGACCTCGAAGCTCACGTCGCGGAACACCTGACCGGAGAGGTTCTTCACCACCAGAACCGGCGCTTCGCCCGCATGCGCGCCGCGGACCGCGGCGGTTTCGGCGGGCGCGGCGAAGTCTTCCGGCAGCATCGCCTCGACCAGCATGTCGGTGGTCAGGGTGGCAGACGGCGCCGACAGCACGAAATGGCCGTCGCGCAGCACGTCGATATGGTCGGAGAGCTCGAGCACCTCGTTCAGCCGGTGCGAGATGAACAGGATGCCGATGCCCTGTGCGGTCAGCCGCTGGATCTGTGCGGCGAGGCTCGCCACTTCGCGCCGGGTGAGCGACGAGGTCGGCTCGTCGAGGATCAGCACCCGGGCGTTGCGCAGCAGGCCGCGGGTGATCTCGACCAGCTGCTGGTTGGCGATCGACAAGGTGCCGCCGGAGGAGGCGAAATCGGCCTTGAGCCCGATCTCGGCCGCGAGCTGGCGGGCCCGCGCCGCGTTGTCGGCGGGGTCGCCCTGCAGGCCGGTGGTGAGGTTTTCGAGAATCGGGAGGTTGGGAAAGATGTGCGGCTCCTGCGGCACCATGTAGATGCCCTTGGCATGCGCCTCCGAGGGGCGCGCCAGGGTGGTCGCGGTGCCGCCGATCTCGATCGTGCCGGCGGTCGGCTGGTAGGCGCCGGAGATGATCTTCACCATCGTCGACTTGCCGGAGCCGTTGCCGCCGAGCAGCGCGTGCACCTTTCCGGGCAGGATCTCGAAGTCGATCCCGCGCAGGACGGTGACGCTCTCGAACACTTTCCAGATGCCGCGCAGGGCGACGAGCGGAGCGGATGTCATCGTTTCATCCCGCATGGCGGGCCCCGTTTCCGGGCGCCGACGCGGCGGCCCAGGCCTCGGCGAGCTGTCGGAACGCCGCCTCCGGCGCGGCGGCAGCGAAGATCGCGCTGCCGGAAACGACGATGTCGGGCCGGCACGCCGCGGCGGTGGCAATGGTCTTTGCGGTCACGCCGCCGTCGATGGCCAGGATCGGCGCCGACGCGGCGGTCATTTCGCGCAGGCGCGCGAGCCGGGCGCCGGCGGCATCGAGGTCGGCGGGGACCTTGTTGCGTGGATCGAGGGCAAGCACCAGCAGCAGGTCGGGCCCGGCCGCGAGCAGCGGCGCGAGATCGTCGAGCGGCGTGCCGGGCATGACCGCGAGCCCGGAGAGGATCGGCCGGCCAAGTCGGGCCTCGGCGGTCCGGATCGTCGCAAGCGCCTGCCCCGCCGTGGCCGCCTCGGCATGGACGGTGATGATGTCGGCGCCGGCATCGGCGAAGGCGTCGACCTGCGCCGCCGGGTCGGCCACCATGAGGTGAACGTCGCGCAGGAGCCCCGCGTCCAGCGCCGCGACGAAGCCCGGCCCGCCGGTCATCTGGGGCACGAAGACGCCATCCATGACGTCGAAATGAACCAGGCCCGCCTCCCAGCGGGCGAGCGCGGCGACGGACGCGCCGAGTGCGGCAAGCGGCGCCGCGAATATCCCGGCACTGATCCCGCGGCACTGCTGCTTCAGGCGATCGCGCGAGACGACGGTCATCGGCTCATTCTCCGCTCAGCGCTGCGGCGTGGTCCGGCATGACCATGCGGAAGAATTGCTTCTCGCGGGTGCCGGTGGTCATCAGGTCCTTCAGACCCTCGACCGTCTTGCGGTAATGGTCGGTGTCGCGATGGGCATCGACCGCGGCCTCGTTCTCGAAGGCCTCGTAGACGATGAAGTGGTTTTCGTCCTCGGGATCCTGCAGCACGTCGAAACGGAAGTTGCCCGGTTCGGCGCGGGTGCCGTCGAAATTGGCGCGGAAGACGTCGAAGAACTCCTGAACGCGCCCCGGCTTGATCCTGATATGGACGAGCTGAACGAACATCACACACCTCCCTGATGCCTTCGCAGAGCGTAAAGCACGCCTCGCGATCACGCTTTCGAGTCGGGACTCGGCCCAGCGCTCCTGCGTTCATATGTTCTACAGAAAAACTTATGAACACTCTTGTCAAGCGAGATCCGCATATTTGTCGGGTGGGGCGCCCAAAGACTGGCCGGGTCATGGCGGAACTATTGACATTCTGCACTTCAAATGATCGTTTTCCAGAAAGAGCTGAGGAACGGCATGGCACGGACAGCGATGACTGGGGAGACGGCGGATCTGCCGGAAGCCGACGAGATCGAGATGATCACCCGGGCGGCCTGGCATTATTACAACGACGGTCTCACCCAGAACCAGATCGCCGACATGCTCGGCGTCTCCCGGATCAAGGTGTCGAGACTGCTGGAAAAGGGGCGCCAGACCGGCGTGATCGAACTGCGGATCAACTCTCCCTACGGCGGCTGTCTGGCGCTGCAGAAGGAACTCGCCGACGCATTCGGCCTGGCCGACGCGCGGGTTGTGCCCTCTGCCGAAGACCTGCCGGCGTCACATCGCATCGGCCGGGCCGCGGCCAGTTTCCTGCTCCAGCAGCTCGAGCCCAGCGACCTTCTGGCGATCGGCTGGGGCGAAGCGGCCGCGACAACGTTGCGGTACATGGCCCCCGTCATCCCCCACAGCAACATTTCCCTGGTGAGCCTCACCGGCGGGGTGTCGGCCTACATCGGCACCACGGGGCTCTACGCGCCGCAGAACAACGCCCACCTCATTCCGACGCCTCTGCGGGTCTCGTCGCGCGAGCTGGCCGACATGTTGCGGGTCGAGCCCTACGTCCGGCACGTGCTCGAGATGGCCAAGACGGCGCGGCTTGCGCTGATCGGTGTCGGCGCCGTGTCGAGTGCGGCCACGCTGGTGCGCTACGGCTATTGCACGAGTGCCGAGGTGGAGCTGTTCGCCCGACAGGGCGCAGTCGGCGATTTTCTCGGCTATTTCTACGATGCCGATGGCCAGATCCTCGATCTCGATCTGCACAAGCACGTGGTCGCCATCGCCCCCGATGACCTGCGCAAGATCCCCCGCGTCGCCGCGGCGGCCGCGGGATTGCACAAGGTCGATGCCATCCTCGGCCTGTTGCGCGGCAAGATCGCCGATATCCTGGTCACGGACGAGGCCACGGCCGGTGAGCTACTCAGGAGGATCCGATGACCACCCATCTGCTCGTTATCGACGCCGGCACCGGCAGTGGCCGGGCCGTCATCTTCGACCGCGAGGGCCGTCAGATCGGCTTCGCCCAGGAAGAATGGGTGCACCTGCCCGAAGACGGGGTACCGGGGTCGATGCGCTTCGACGTCGAGGCCGGCTGGGCGCTGCTCACCCGCTGCGTCAAGGGCGCGCTCGCGAAATGCGGCCTGACCGGCGCCGACATCGCCGCCATCTCGGCCACCGCGATGCGCGAAGCCATCGTCCTGTACGACGCCGACGGGCGCGAGGTCTGGGCGGTCGCGAATGTCGACAGCCGGGCCAGCGAAGAAGTCGCCGAGCTCCGGGCGCACGATCCGGGGTTCGAACGCGCGTTCTACGACGTGTCGGGCGAAACCTTCGCGCTCGGCGCCCTGCCCCGGCTGAACTGGCTGCGCAAACACCAGCCCGAGACCTTCGCCAGAGCCCGCTCGATCTCGATGATCAACGACTGGATCGGCGCCCGGCTCACCGGCGAGATCACCGTGGAGCCGACCAACGGCTCGACCAACGGGCTGATGGATCTGTCGACCCGCGACTGGTCGGACGCGCTGATCGCCAAGGCCGGGCTCGACCGGTCGATGTTCCCGCGGGTGGTCGAGCCCGGGACGGTCGTCGGACATGTCACCGCCGCGGCGGCCGCCGCCACCGGGTTCGCCGAAGGCACCCCGTTCGTGGCCGGCGGAGGCGACGTCCAGATGGGCTCGGTCGGTCTCGGCGTGCTCGACACCGGCGACGCCGCGGTGCTCGGCGGCACCTTCTGGCAGCAGGTCGTCAACATCCCCCAAGGGTCGGTCGACACGACCATGCGGGTGCGGGTCAACAGCGCCGCCATCGCCGAGATGAACCAGGCCGAGGCGATCAGCTTCTTCGTCGGTCTCACCGCGCGCTGGTTCCGCGACGCCTTCTGCCAGGAAGAGGTGCGCCGCGCCACCGAAGAAGGCCGCGATGCCTACGAGTTGATGGAAGAGCTGGCGATGCAGGCGCCGGCGGGCGCCAACGGGATCATCCCGGTGTTCTCCGACGCGATGGACTTCGGCAACTGGTACCACGCCGCGCCGTCGCTGCTGAACCTGTCGATCGACCCCGCGGTCGCCAACAAGGGCTCGATCTTCCGCGCGATCCAGGAGAATGCCGCCATCGTCGCGGCGGTCAACCTCGGCCGGGTGGAGGCCTTCGCCGACGTCGATACCACCGGGCCGCTGATCCTCGCCGGCGGGGCGTCGAAAGGTCGGCTCTGGCCGCAGATCCTGGCGGACGTCACCGGCCGCGAACTGCGCATCCCGAAAGTGCGCGAGGCGACGGCGCTTGGCGGTGCCGCGGCAGCGGCGACCGGGATCGGCCAGTTCGGCTCGCTCGCCGAGGCGGGCCGGGCCTTCGTCAAGTGGGAGCGCACGATCACTCCCGACGTTTCGAAACGGGCAATCTACGACGCGGCGCGGGGCCGTTGGGAGACGGCCTATGCGGCCCAGAAACGCCTTGTCGACGAGGGTGTCACCACCTCGATGTGGCGCGCCCCCGGCACCTGACGCGCCGGGCCAGGTCCCCGTGGGGCCGCGCTGCCGGTCTGAACCCACTCCTGCCGGCGTGCCCGGCGGCGGCGTCCGGTACGGCTGCGGTAGCGACGAAAGAACTCAACCGGCCTGCTCGCCCCCGCTTGCCGCCCGGTGAAACCCGCCGCGGCGCGCGATCGCGCGGGCCCCTTGCGCATTGCCGGCGCGCAGGCAGGCTTGCAGCCCCTCCCCGGCGAGCCAGGCGCTGACGAACCCGGCGTTGAACGCATCGCCCGCGCCGGTCGTGTCGACAACGGCCACCGGTTGCGCCGGTTCATGGATCCGTGCGCCCTCGCTCAGGACGGAGGC
>SWCD01023818.1_pt1 | contig 34859 bp, 33 predicted proteins | sample 4693011 | NCBI WGS metagenome assembly SWCD01 (sample SAMN10267278, study PRJNA491770) | bioreactor metagenome | isolation source: DHS bioreactor inoculated with marine | place: Japan: Omine Ridge, Nankai Trough | reverse complement strand
TTTTTTTCGCTCAGAGTACTGTGCAACATAGTGTTTACTTCAGTACATGGAAATTTGATATTAACGTTACTGCCCTCTCCATGTTTTGACTCTATGTTCAATTCACCGTTATAACGATTAACTGTTGCATTCACCACAGCAAGGCCCAGGCCGGTGCCATTTGTTCTGGTCGTAAAAAATGGTTCTAGTACTCTTTCGATTGTCTGTTCAGTCATACCGCAGCCGTTGTCTTTAATATTGATTTCAAATTTATTTTCGACATTTAAAAATGCTTTTATCACTATGTTTTTTGGTCTGTTATAAGAGCTTTGAGTAACTGCGTCACACGCATCAATAGCGTTATCAACGATACTTTGCACAGCACTTAACAAAGTATCGTGATTCGCTCTGATCGTTACATCATCTAAGCTACTATCCAGATCAAGAAAAATATGTTGTGACTTATAACTGGGTTCAAGTAATTTTTTGAGTTGTTTGAAAAACATGCTCACGCTCATGTACTCTGCGTCTGAGACATCGCCTCTGGCAAAGATGAGCATGTCATCGACCATCCGCTCCAGGTAACGCAGTCTTTCTCTGGCTTTTTCCGTGAAATGAAGCCTTCTATCTTCATTGTTTGCAGGATGGTTCGAGTTAGATATGTTTAACAGTGCAGAGGATAATGGTGTGCGAATCTGATGCGCCAGACTGGCGATCATTTCACCCAATGAGCTCAAACGCTGCTGACGATTTAGCATCTCGTTAAGCGCATGAGTTTCGCTGACATCGGAGATTAAAATTATTTTTTCCGAATCATCATTTAACTGACAGGCAGACAGGTTTACCCAGCGCCCATCTTTTAGGCGTAATTCTTTATCGTCGCGTATAAATATCTCTGTTGCAACCGTTTCCCAGTTGCTATTGCCGGCTTGATCATCGTTAGCTTTTAAACTTAGCATCTCATGTGCGATACGGTTGGTCTGTGTGATGCCTCCTTCTGGATCAAGAACGACGACCCCTGCTGGCAACGCATCAAATAAACTTTCCAGCCTCCTGGCTAACCGTTCTTTTTCTGCCAGCTGGATCAATCGCTCACTTCTTTCTTTGGCCAGTTCTTTTGTTAATCGGGAAACCTGCCCCTCCAGGTCACTGTATGAACTTGCTAATTTTTCAGAAAATTGATTAAACAAATGAAATGCACTTTCAAGTTGTTCTTCTGCTTCATTAATCTGATAGTTCATATGATCGCTCTTTCTATTATTGTTCTGCAGTCATCAATGCAAAGAGCGTGCCTATTTTTAAAACCCACTAAATATCAAAAGCTTAGATAGAAACAGTATAAACACGACAAGAATTTGTCATGCATTATAAAAACGGCTGACAGCATTCTGTCGCTGTTTTGTGGGCTGAAATATAAGCGCTATTTACTTAAGAAAAACAACCTTGCTGCCGATATATTAGATACGGATAACTGGATAGAAATATGTCTTTATACTCGATTGACAAGTTGATCAATGAAACACGCCGCTTAGCTGCAGAATTCAAGCGCACCACGGGCACGATGTTACCTGTCTCTGGCGAAATTGCGCGTTATGACGTTTCACATCATCTCGGTCTCACCCTGAATAATGACCATAATTGTGGTTATGATGCGATTGGGAACAATGAAAGAGAAGGTTTACGGGTGCAGATCAAAAGCCGTGTTATTGGTGATTCTGTTAAATCCGGTCACCGTCTGGGACAGTTAAACCCCAATGGTAATTGGGACATTGTTATATTATCCCTGATGGATGATGAATTTGAGCCATTAGAGATGTATCAGCTAAGTCGCAATGAAGTAATCGAGGCACTAAATTCGACTAGCAAAAAAAATACTACGATCTCGGTCGCAAAATTTAAAATTATCGGTGAGCTGGTCTGGACGAAAGAATATGGCGTGGAAGTTTTTTCTGATTGTAAAATAGCTCAGAGATAAATATTTTGTAAGCCTCAGAAAATTGCATGTTTGCGACAAACATGTGTTCTCCTGTTGTGAATGCCTTTCCCGTTTATTTATGTCACAATCCGATGTATCTTATGCATCGCTATAATCTGTCGTGACAAACCAGAAAAAACTGCTTTTTCAAAAAAACACAGCCGATGGCCTGCTCGAGGTCTGCAGCGAGCATCCACTACGCTGGTTGAGTCTTGGTGCCATCGAACAGACTCGAATAAATATCGAGCAGCCGGACAAACTCGCCTCACCCGTGCAACGTTACTTTCTGGCTTGTCTGCTCTTCATCGAAACACCAGAAAGAGTGCTATTAGGTGGCCTGGGTGGCGGAGCCCTCGCACGTTACCTGCATAACCGGAAACCTGAAATGCAAGGCGATGCGGTCGAGATCAATAAAATGATTGCAACACTCGCTGAAGATTATTTTTATTTCCCAAAAGATCAGTGGGAAGTAGCCATAGATGATCTTCGTCGGTGGAATGGCCGATGTTATGATCTGATGATTGTAGACATTGCTGAAGGAGATCTAACGCCTGCCTGGTTGAGCAGTGAGAAGATGTTACTCCAGTTGAAGCAGCAGTTATCGGGGCAAGGTGTGCTGGTGATAAATTTACTGGTAGATGATGCGCGATCGTTTACACAGGCACTGGCCGGGATCAGAAAAGTATTCGAACGCCAGACACTTTGTCTCAGTGTTCCGAATCACAAAAATATTATTGTTTTTGCTTTTAATCGTCCACCGGTAGATTGTTCGGTAAAAGAATTAAATGCTCGTGTTAAAAAATTGACGAAAATATGGGGGCTGGAGTTCTCTGTTTTCATCGAACAGCTAAAAAATGATAACCCTGAGGGTAATGGTATTTTTTAATGCTTGTGCATTCTATAAGCGATAACATGATTGCGGGTTAGTGTGAGCTATCCGGCTAAGTAGCATTTTGTGCGTAAGAGTCAATCGCGTGCCGGCCTTTGTTGATTGATGCTATATCTTCCCGGGCATTATCTCTGGCTTGCAGTGTTATAGCTTCCAGTTTCTTGTTGATGGCAATGATCTCTCTGATCCTGGCATCCATATCATCTATACTATTTCCCTGATTTTCGCTCGAAAATAACTTTTCAAGTAACTCACTCCGTTGCGCCTCTATATCAAAGACCCTGTCCCAGTTTCCTGCCTGCGCATCTTTCAGCATTATCTCACTGCAGGTAATTGCACTCTGTAATTGTTTGCTTCTCATGTCTTGAAATCTCTTTTAAGGAACGTTACCTGTCATGCAACAGATAGATTAGATGTGGGTCGAATTCTTGATTCGGGTGGTATCGCTTCCCATCCGGTTTTTATTTCATGAAGTAATTTTGATGCCTCATCTAACAGGGCAACGTCATTTTTAAGATTTGCTTCAAGCAGACGACGTTCTATATATTCATAAATGTTATCAAGGTTCGCTGCCAGTTCACCACCAGCTGAGAGATTCAGGCTTGAGCGTAAGCCGGCGATGATAGACAGTGCCTGGCCGATGACTTCACCTTTCCTGGCTATTTCTTTTCGTGTCATCAATCCTTTTACTGTTGATATTTTTCTCAGTGCGCCATCGAGCAACATCAGCACTAACTGGTGAGGGTCTGCATCAGTCACACCTGTGTAACTACCCACGCTACTATAATGATTGATATTGTTTTTTGTCGTTGTAAAACTCACAGTGTCTACTCCCGTTAATTTTATACTAAATATGTCATACATCAGTATTTATGATGTCGTACCTGTTAAGACTTCTTTGCACCTGGTAGCTGTGCTAATTGTGCTGTTAAAAAATTTCCCGTTCCCTGGAGTTGTCCGACCAGTGCATCCAGTGCGGAGAACTGTGCGCGATAACGTGACTCAACAGCCTCGAGATTACGTGAAAAAGCATCTTGCCTGTTAACCAGAACATCGATACGAGATTCTAATCCACCTGTCCTTGTCTCAATTAATCCATCGCTTGCTAATAGACTATCGGCCAGATCAGCCAAACGTTTAGCAAAACCTTGCGTGTCTGATGCAAATAATTCGGCGACACCGTCAAAGTCTGTCTGTAGTGCAGCCTGCAGATCAGCATTCGCTAATGACATGGTGCCGTCCTTCTGCATGTTTAAACCGATATCGGATAATACGCTGAATGTACCTCCTACTGCCGGCGTATTCAAAACCGAGAATACTCTTCTCTCTATCGATAATAATGAGCTGTCAGCTTCTAACTGGCCACCACGAAGTCCTTTAATAGCACTACGTAGTCCATTGAAGGCATCTGCAAATGCCTGCACTGAGGTTTCAACCGATGCCAGATCACGTTCGATTTCTACCGTATAGCTGTTGCCAGGCGCTGCGCTGACAAGATTAAGTGTCACACCGCTTATAACGTCAGCGACATTATTGGATGAACGGGTAATGTTATAACCATCGACGATAAATTCAGAATCGAGCAGACTTGTATCGCCCGCTATATTATTCAGCGTTTGCATATTAAATGTCGTTGCGGTTATTGCGCCACCATATGAAAGTGTCAAGGCATTATCGGCTCCGCTGTTGTTGGCGGTGAAGATGAGTTTCTGGTTACCATTGTCGCCGTTAATGACAGTTGCCTGTACGCCGGGATTGGTCACGTCGTTATTGATGGCATTGCGGATATCACGCAATGTCATGGCGGTGCTCATATCAACGGTTATCGTATCTGTAGCGAGTGCACCGACCTGGATGGTTAGCGAGTCACCTGCCGCACCACCAAAGGTATCTGTATTGAGCGCTTCACTGGATGACATTTTGTGTGGCTCGGCAAGACGTACCACTTCGATGTTGTACGTGCCAAGATCTGCACTGCTGGTTGCCGTCAGGTCAATGACGTCGGGATTACTGCTATTCGTAGTGAAAACCTTCAGCGCATCGAATGATCCCAGGTCGCTCATCGCTGTCTGAAATGTTGACAGGGTACTGCTCAGCTGACCATAAGCACTGATCTGTGATTCGAGCTGGGTTTGTTTTAACTGTAAGCGTTCGAGTGGCTGGCGCTCTATCGCCATCAACTGACTAACAATTGACTGGACATCAAGTCCTGAACCAATGCCTGGGGCGGTTATCGATGGCATATTAACTCCGGTGGTTTATCAAAATAAACGTTGTTGTCATTACTCTTTACATATACGAAATACACATCGGTAATTTCGTATGGATTATTTATACGGTTGCAATATCAATGCCAGATTATGTATAACTTTTAAATATCTCAAGGTTGGCACCTTCTCTTAGTTTTTGAGCAACGTTAAGGGCTTCTTCACCGGGTATCTGGCGTATTAATTCCTTTGTTTCTGAATCGATCACCTTTATAACGGTCTTACCGCTGCTATCATCGATACTAAACTGCAATTCACTCTGTATTGTTTGCACGTATTCATTTATTTGTTTGACGGCATCTTCGATACTTTCCTTCGAAGCGTCAGGTTTATTCTCTTTGAACGGCAATTCCTTGCCTCTGTCCGGCAAAGGCGTGGTCGCCTGGACAGGGTCAACATTTTTAACCTCCGTCGCATTCGGCGGGTTTACAGGAAAATTATCATCAAAAGTTTTTTCAATTATCATGTTAATCACCTCAATATAAGTGGCTATCGGTCATTTAACTCCTGACTAAACATGTCCGTGATTAGTATTGAAAAAACATTTGATGCCCGGAGCTTTGTGCTCCGGGCAATGTCTTCTGCCATTTTACTGTTACTGAAGCAGTGACAGCACGTTCTGTGGTGCAGAATTCGCCTGTGACAACATCGCGATGCCGGCTTGCTGCATTATCTGTACCTTGGTTAAGTTGGCTGTTTCAGCGGCAAAGTCGGCATCCTGAATACGGCTGCGAGATGCGCTGATGTTTTCAGCGTAACTTTGAACGCTGCTGATTACCGATTCAAAACGGTTTTGCGTCGCACCAAAGGTGGCTCGTAAACCCGACACAGAATCGATGTCCGTATCAACAGTGGTCAACACTGCCTGGGCGGCATTAGCGTCTGTACTTACGTCAAATGCACCCACGCCACCATAGGCAGTGATAGTAGACACGTTAAGATCCGCTGCCGCGATTGCAATCTGGTCAGTTGCATCCTGGCCTACCTGGAATTCCAGTGGGGTTAGCTGTGTACCATCAAGTAATTTCACACCGTTGAAACTGGCTGCATCGACTGTTCTAGCGATTTCAGAAGCCAGCAGATCGACTTCTGTCTGCAAGCCTGTTCTATCCTCTACGGTACCGTTAGATGCCTGCACTGCAAGTTCACGGATACGTTGTAAATTATCTGAAACCTGACCCAGCGCGGCCTCTGCAGTCTGCGATAATGAGATGCCATCTGCAGCATTACGGGCCGCCTGATTCAGGCCACGGATATCCGCAGTCATGCGCTCGACAGAGTACAGACCTGCTGCATCATCTTTGGCACTGTTAATACGTAAACCGGTTGATAAGCGTTGTAATGAAGTTGCCAGTGAGTTGTTAGTGCTGCTGACGTTACGCTGAGCATTCAGCGACATAATATTCGAATTAATGACTAAAGCCATGAGTTTTCTCCAATTTTTAATGCTTGTTTCTATGGTCTGCCTCATCAGGCATGGCTCACAGAAAAGCATTGTTGTATTTAGCAGATATACCTTCATGAGGTATTCACTGCTTCCAGTTATATTAACGACTGGAAATCGGGAAACTTTAGAAATGTTATTTCTTTCTATATGCAGTGCTTTTTTAAATATCGAAAGACACTCATGTATGTTACTTAAGTGTATGTTTTAATTGTAATAGTATTTATTTTTTCTATGATTAATAACATCACATCTGGCTCGGTAAGTGAGCCAGATGTGAGTTATCCGCCAAAACTTAACGCAGTAATGATAGTACGTTTTGAGGCGCAGAGTTAGCCTGCGACAGCATCGCAACACCCGCTTGTTGCATAATTTGCACCTTGGTTAAGTTAGCTGTTTCAGCCGCGAAATCTGCATCCTGAATTCGGCTACGTGATGCGCTTACATTTTCAGCATAACTTTGAACACTGCTGATTACAGACTCAAATCTGTTTTGGGTTGCACCAAAAGTAGCACGTAGACCGGATACGGCATCAATGTCAGCGTCAACTGTAGTCAGCACAGCCTGAGCTGCATTGGCATCTGTACTGATATCAAATGCGCCAGAACCGGCGTAAGCCGTTATGCCTGAAACATCTAAAGTTGTTGATGCAATAGATATCTGATCGGTTGCATCCTGGCCAACCTGAAATTCCAGTGCGGTTAGCTGTGAACCATCAAGTAATTGCACACCATTGAAGCTTGCATTACCAGCAACACGTAAAATTTCAGCTGACAGTAAATCTGCCTCTGTTTGCAGACCAGTACGATCTTCGACCGTGCCGTTAGATGCCTGCACAGCAAGTTCACGGATACGTTGCAGGTTATCCGAAATCTGACCCAGTGCAGATTCTGCAGTCTGTGATAATGAGATACCATCTGCGGCATTACGAGCCGCCTGATTCAGGCCACGGATATCCGCAGTCATACGCTCGACAGAATACAGACCCGCCGCATCGTCTTTCGCGCTGTTGATGCGCAAACCTGTAGACAGGCGCTCCAGTGAAGTCGCCAGTGCATTATTCGTGCTGCTGACATTACGCTGAGCATTCAGCGACATAATATTCGAATTAATGACAAGTGCCATAAAATTTCTCCAGTTCTGTGTGCCATCGGTGAGGATGGCACGTTATATTTGGCGGATATATTTAAAAATATAGCTCAAATATTCACCGCCTCCGTTTGCATTAACGGCGGCGCTCTGGATAACTTTAGTGGCACGACACAAATATTTTGTGGCGAACGGCTTAGTCTGTTTGTTATTTACCTCGAGAATCGCTTACATATTTGTAAACGTGAATGTCGAGGAAAATATTTAATGTAAGTAACTACATGATTTTTCATGGTTATTTATATTTTTCGAATTTGCGATCGATTCCCTGGTGGCATTATCTTCATAATCAAAAATATTTAAAGTTTTTTTCAAATAATGTAAATATTTTTCATAATGTTGCCAGCGATCGATCGAGGATCGATATATCTTCTCTCTCACCTGGGCAAGACTGGCAGTGTTTACATGACGGTTTGTTTTGTGTAAATCAGTGCAGTTACTCTGCCAGTCAAGGCCAATAAAATCGATTAGTTTTCTACTGGTCTTCTCTGTATCAGATACCATCTCCTCATAATTTACGGTGTGCATTCTCAGGGGTAAAACTTTTTTCCAATATGCCATCAAGCGTTCATATTGCTGATAGTACTGTGCGATATTTTTCAGATCGCTGGCGTAAGTATGGTTACCTGCAAGATTCTGGAAATAACATGATAGTGATACATCAAGAGGATTGCGTTTACAGTGAATGATGTGGGCATTTGGAAATAACAACGCGATCAAACCCAGATGCATATAATTTATCGGTAATTTGTCAGTAATTCTGCGGGGAGATCTACGGCCATCATTGTGTGCGAGACTGTTTATATCATTCACATAAAATCGTGAAAGATTTTTCAATAGATCAGCATCGCATTTTTCCAGCGAAATAGAATGATTTTCCCCCTGCCCCTGTGACATATTTAATTTTTGTATGATATTGCTGATTAAGTTCAGTTCTCCGGCTGCATAGATATCAGTATGTGTTGCCAGAATCTGTTCGACCAGAGTTGTTCCAGACCGGGGCATGCCGACGATAAATACTGGTTGCTCGTTGCTATTTAAGTCAGATGCAGCATATTCGCTAAAAAGCTGAGGAGAAAATGTATCGATGATGTCGCTTATGAAATCTGTATGTTTCCTGTAATCGAACGTCACACCTTTAGAAATATTTGCCACGGAATAATTAGCAAATGCTTCATCATATTTTCCACAACCATCATAGACGGTACCTAATGCAAAATAAAAACTGCAGCGTACTTCGAGTGGTAAATCTGGTTTCAGCAGATATTCTTCGATGGTGCTGATGTTTTCTGAAGTAATCGATTCCACATCCAGTTGCACCAGGCCATGGAAATTTCTTGGATCGCCCGGGTTTAATTTGAAAGCAGATCTATAGTGATTTAATGCGAGTTTTGTATCGCCAGCCTGTAGCTGTAACCGCGCTAACTCGCCATGTGCTTCACCGTTATCTTTTTCTATATTCAGAATATGGTTATAGTGTTGCATGGCTTCTTCAAAGCAGGATAAATTCGTATAAAGCACACCAAGATTTTTATTGACCGTTATCTGGTCTGGATCTACGGCATGTGCTGACTTGAAAAAGTCTACAGCGAGTGACAGCATACCTGCATCTTTTGCAATGATACCCAGGCCGTTTAGCGCAAGTATATTTTCTGGTTCATGCTCAAGAACCTGCTGGTATAAAAAGCTCGCCTGCTCAAGCTGTTTATTTTCCTGATAAGTATGTGCTTCAGTAAGTAGTTTATGAATCGTTATATTACTATTAGAACCGTTGCTCGCACGTCGCATTTTTTTATTATGCCTGGAAGCTGGTTTTCTTCTTATTTTTTTATTGGCTGTTTTCATACTATGACCTTATTATTTTCCGCTTTAATATCTGTTACAGATAATTAAATAATGATAATCCTTCAATTTTTACAAATGTTTGCTGTGATGCCTGCAATGCAAGCAACTGTTGTTCAAAACGACTAACAGCTTCCGCGTAATCCAGGTCTTCCAGATTTGAACGGTTTTCCTGAAGCAACAGTGAAAAACTGTCGTTGGCACCTTTCTGGCTTTCTATGGTATTCATCCGTGCGCCGATCGATGAGCGTGTGTTTAAAACTGAATCGATGGCCGAATCCAGACGAGTAATGGTTGTAGTCGATGGATTATTAGCCTCCAGATCAGTCATAAAATCATAAAGCGTGTCGAACATACTACTCACGCCACCAGCACCATCATCAACCTTCATGAATACTTCGTCACCTGAATCGCCAACGGTTACCTGCCGTCTGGCACCGATCTGTAGACTGCGCTGCCCCTGATCACCGTCGTAGCTGAAGTTGCCTGCGCCATTATCAGTAAAAGGAATGGTGTCAGTCTTAAATCCTGAAAATAAATATTCGCCATTAGCGTCCTGACTGTTAGCCAGTTGAACTAATGCTTCGATATTTGTTTTGACCTCAACTGCTATCGCTTTTCGGTCACCTGCGCTCAAGGTGTCATTATTTGCCCGTACCGAAAGTTCTCTGGCGCGTTGTAATATATTCCCGACATCAGATAATACGGTTTCTTCCAGAGACAGACGTGTATCAGCAAAGTCAGCATTGCGCTGGTACTGTGTCGTGGTTTCGATCACATTATTGAGATCGAGTATGCGTGTCGCTGCTGACGGATCATCACTTGGTGCCAGAAGCTTTTGCCCTGTAGCCAGTTGCAGCTGCGTCTTGGAAAGATCCGCCTGCTTGGTCTGCATCGCTGTAACCGCCTGCTGATAAATTTGAGATGTTGATAATCGCATGATTATTGTCCTGTGTTTATCGTCTTACTGCGCTGAGTAAAGTATCGAATAATGAATTTGCTACGGTGATGACCTGAGCCGCTGCCTGATAAGCCTGTTGAAAACGAATAAGGTTTGCCGCCTCTTCATCCAGATTAACACCTGATACTGATTCACGGTTTGATATCGCCTGATCCAGCACACGGTTCTGAGCGAGTGCATTTAATTCAGCCTGTTTTGTGCCAGAGCCGACATCTGCTACCAGAGCGCTATAACTGTCTGTGATGCTGGCGGTACCGTTAGCCATTACTTTGTTACCTGCAATGCCAGCTAACAACAACGCGTTACGGTTATCACCGATACCACCGGTATTATATTCGGTGTTGAATTCATCGCCGGCAACAGGTGAGCCATTTATCTTAACGCTGTATCCATAATCCAGGCCGCCGGGCGTGGGAAATACTTCACCGCCAGTCGCAGGGTTATATGCAACGCCCGCTTCGAGTAAGACAGGACTCGCCGGGTTAGTATTGTCAAAAATATCGTAACTGCTGCCGTTGCTGAACCTGACTAATACAGGCGGTGACAATTGTCCTGCTGTGGTCTGAAAAGCACTGTTATTTATGTCTGTAACAATACCGGCGCTGATCTCACCGGTGCCGGTATTTGCTGTCGATGCCAGGCTTCTCAGTGGCGCAGCAGCAGCTATCTGGCGATTGTTAACCAGCGTCATCTGAATGTCAGTAGCGCCATTTCGTGTTGGCCGAATGATATAGGCGTCACCGTTGGCAGGTGCGACACCGATCTCAAGACTAAAACCATCGGCAATAAAAGGATCTGCCGCGGTACCCGTACCGGTCATGGTTACCACCTGATCGGTATCGTTTCTGCTCAGTTGCCATGCGCCTGCGTTGTAGCGCATTGTATAGTCATTGTTGGTCAGTTGTGAGATATCATCAAATGCCACGGAAACATTTCCGGGGGTGCCGGCTAATGTGAGTGCCTGTGGGTTTGATAAGCTAAAAAAGTCCAGACCCAGGGCGCCGTCCAGATCCATGCCCTGGTTCTGCTGCTCATTGATATAGTTGCTTAAACCGATCGCAGTCAGTCCGAGGCCGTTGCTTGCCGGATCGAGCATGCGATCACGAAAAGATAACAGGCCACCAACCTTTCCACCTGAAATCTGTTCGGTGATCGGCACCAGGATACCGCCACTGCCCTTGATCGCGATGCCGAGCTGGTTCGGATCACTGGCTTCGATATAGACTTCTAGTGTCGATGCCTTGTTACCGACTACCAGTACCTGACCGGTGCCGGCCATCACGTTTAGTGAACCATCATCCTGTTGCACCGTGGTTACCGACACCAGTTGGGACAGATCACGGATCAGCGTATCGCGTTGGTCCAGCAAGTCATTTGCTGGCTGACCACCTGAGCGGCCTTGCTGCACCACGATCGATTCGTTCAGATTTGCGATAGCATCACTCAGGCGATTAATTTCACTGACGCTGCCACGCAGGTCACTGTTAACCTGCCCACGCACGTTATCCATCCACGCGGCCAGCTCATTAAATTGTTTGGATATATTCTGTCCCTGTTTCAACAACACCTCACGTGCAGCCGGGCTTGATGGCGAATCGGCGACGTCCTGTACCGCATTAAAAAAGCTTTGCATAGAATTAGCAATGCCAGCATCCGGGTCAGCCAGAACATTATCCAGTTGTGCCGACAGCGCCTGGAAAGTCTCGAATTCTTTTGCTGTCGAAGTCGAGTTACGAATGCTGCCTTCGATGAACGCATCGTATGAACGCGTGATACTGACAGTCTGAACGCCTGAGCCAGCAAACCCATAACCCGTGGGCTGGGGTATACGTGCTGTTAATTCAACATTCTGTTTACTGTAGCCATCGGTATTCACATTAGAGATGTTGTTACCAATAGTATTTAGCGAACGCTGAAACGCCTGTAAACCAGAACTACCAATACTTAATAAGCTACTACCTGCCATGATGTCTATTCCTGTTCACTAATATTTTTTGTCTGTATCGATGCAGCGGAGTGATTGATCTGCTTGCGTATCAATTCGATCCTGTCCTCTGCACTCTGTCTGTTTAAATTATTCTGCTGGTCACCGCCCATGTCTCTTTCCAGTAGTGCGGCAATTCCAAGGCCGCCGCCATTCTTATTATTAGCCAGATCCAGTGCTATCTGTTTATCAAACATCTCCTGATAAAAACGTGTCTGATCGGCCTCTTCTGAATCCCCGGTAACTGTCGCATCTCGCATCGACTTGAGCATCATCTGTAAGAATACAGATTCGAACTGTTTTGCGACCTCTTTCGTTGCCTGCTGTGATTCAGCTGTTCGTTCATTGCCAGAAACTTTGCTCCGCAGCTTTTGCAGACCACTAAAATCTGTGTACAGTCCTGCATCAGAGATGTTTTGTGCGCTATCCATATCAGATCACTATTAACTCAGCATGAAGTGCGCCGGCCATCTTTAAGGCTTCCAGTATCGCGACAAGATCGCCGGGGGCTGCACCAACCTGGTTTACTGCACGCACGATGTCGTTCAGATCAACACCGGGATCAAACAGAAACATGCGGTTATCTTCGTTGCTGACGCCGACATGTGAATCAGCTACGACTTCGGTGTTGCCGGTCTTTGCAAATGCATTGGGCTGGCTGACCGCTTTATTCTCTTTGATGGTGACCACGAGATTGCCATGTGAGACCGCCGCTGGAGAAACGCGCACCGAACTGCTAATAACAACCGTGCCGGTTCTTGAATTGATAATGACGCGCGCCGCAGCCTCACCAGGTGAAAGCGTGATATTTTCTATCATTGAAACAAAAGCAATTTTGTCAGAAGTTTTTAGAGGCGCCTGAACTTCGATAGATATAGGATCCAGGGCTTTTGCGGTACCTTCACCATATTGGCTGTTGATCGCTACCGCCATCCTGCTCGCAGTAGTAAAGTCTGCAGAGAAAAGATTAAGTATCAGTTTATTGCTATTTCCCAGCGAGTTTTTAATGCTGCGTTCAACGATGGCGCCGCCAGGCACCCGTCCGACGCTTGGCACATTGATGGTTATCTTGGATCCATCAGAACCTTCTACACCTAAGCCGCCAACCACTAAATTACCCTGTGCGATGGCATAGACGTTTCCATCCGCCCCTTTTAAAGGTGACATGAGTAAGCTGCCGCCACGTAAACTTTTTGCGTTGCCGACCGACGAAGCGGTCACATCAATCTTTTGTCCCTTTTTAATAAATGGTGGCAGTGTCGCATGCAGCATCACTGCGGCAACATTTTTTGGTTTAAGTTTTACTCCCGGTGGCGTTACGATGCCTAACTGTGACAACATGTTTTTTAAGCTTTGCTCGGTGAAAGCAACCTGATTGACTTTATCGCCGCTACCATCGAGACCGACGACCAGGCCGTAACCGATCAACTGGTTATCACGCATGCCCTGTACCGACGATAGATCTTTGATGCGCTCTGCGTGTACGATCGCTATCTGAGCGAACAGCATAAAAAAGCACGTCAGTCTAAATGTAGATTTTTGTATTTTTAACAATTTCATCAGAATGGCATCCATTTGCTGTTAAAGAACCTGGTTAACCATCCCTGTTCATTGGCACTGGCGACAGCACCCTGGCCACTGTATTCTATCTGCGCGTTTGCTACACGCTCGGATGAGATGGTGTTGTCAGGGTTGATATCACTGGCCCTGACGATTCCGCGTAGACGTATATACTCGTCCCCCTGATTGATGTTTATCCATTTCTCACCCTGCACAACAAGATTGCCATTAGCTAACACTTCGACAACAGTCACCGTCACACTTCCGCTGAGTGAGTTGCTCTGTGCGCTATCAGCCTTGGATTTAAATGCATAGTTAGAGGCAAGTTTGGTCGCTAGCAGCTCACGATTATTTGATGTGATGGGTGCTCCCAGGAGCGTTGCTGATGCGATCGCCAGGTCATTTTCCTTTTTGGTTTCGGTGTCGGCATTTTTCTTGGCGTCTGTTTTTTCCTGTAACGTGACGGTTAACATGTCACCAACATGACGCGGTTTTATGTCTTCCAGCAAAAACCAGGCAGACGTGGTCTGATAGATCGATCCGGATGCTTCCATCTGGCTAGTCTGTCTCACTGGCATCGCTGGCGCATATTCCGGGTCCCCACGCTTTGGAGATGCGCAGGCGCCCAGTATTAAAACCGATGTTAAAAATATTGAATACTTGATGATTTTCATAATAACTCTTGTTTTATGACTACATATTATTTGTAGCGTACTGCAGCATCTGGTCTGCGGTTGAGATCGCTTTCGAATTCATTTCGTAGGCACGTTGTGTCTCGATCATGTTTACCAGTTCTTCGACGGTGTTAACGTTAGAACCTTCCAGTGAAGATTGTATGAGTGTGCCCAGACCGGTTAGTCCGGGGGTGCCGTTTATCGGTGAACCACTGGCGGCAGACTCGAGGAAAAGGTTATTACCAATCGCCTGCAATCCTGTTGGACTAACAAAATCTGCAAGTTGAATGCTTCCTATCTGTGTTGGTGAAGCCTGGCCCTGTGTCATCGCTGAAACCAGGCCGTCGGAGCTGATCGAAACGCTCAGCGCATCATCAGGAACACTGATGCTTGGTTCAAGCAGGTAACCGGTTGATGTCACCAGTTCTCCGGTAGGGCCTTTTTGCAACGAGCCGTCGCGGGTATAGGCCAATGAGCCATCAGGCATCAGTATCTGCAGAAAGCCCCTGCCCTGGATGGCTACGTCGAGTGAATTACCTGTCTGCACGATGTTGCCCTGGGTAAACAGTTTTTCAGTTGCCACTGTCCGTACTCCGGTACCGATGTTCAGACCTGAAGGGTTGACGGTGTCCTGAGATGATTGCGCACCAACCTGCACCACATTCTGGTATATCAGATCGGCGAACACAGCCCGGTCACGTTTGAAACCGGTGGTGCTCGCGTTGGCAAGATTATTAGAAATCGTTGCCATTCTTGTCTGCTGTGCTTCAAGGCCGGTTTTTGCGATCCATAATGCTGAACTCATAATATTTCTCCGCTAACTCTTCGATAAACTTAATTGCTTAATTATTTATTTTGATTATTGTGCGATTAACTCATTTTTATCATTTCTGCTGAAGCTCTATCCGTGTCCTCAGCGCTTTTCATTAATTTGACATTGGTCTCATACTGACGAGCCAGTTCGATCATTCGAACCAGCGTGCTCACCGTGTTTACGTTGCTCGATTCGAGTGATCCGGCAACAACTTTGACACTCGCATCGGCCACAGCCTTGCCGCCATTTTTCATGTGCATCAGACCATCTGTACCTTTTTGCAACTGGTCATTTTCTGGATTGATCAGTTTGATACGGTCGATAATCGCCAGTGAATTGACCGGCTGTCCGATCGGCTGTACCGAAATCGTTCCATCTGAACCAACCTCCAGCTTCGCATTTGCGGGGATCGATATCGGCCCACCCTCACCGAGTATGGTGTGACCGGCGCCATTGGTTAACCTGCCAAGATTATCGATTTTCAGATCACCTGCCCGGGTGTAGGCTTCACTGCCATCGGCCGCCTGAACGGCAATCCAGCCGTCACCATTGATGGCGATGTCTAATTCGTGTCCGGTAGTAACGACGCTGCCCTGTGTGTGGTCTACACCGGCGTTTTCTACCGTTGCATAGACACGACTGGGCAGGCCAGGACCATATACCTGCTGACTTAAACTGGTCTGGAAATCTGCCTTGAAGCCGGTGGTATTGGCATTGGCCAGATTGCTTGAATTAATCGCCTGTGCCGTCATCGTCTGTTTGGCACCATTCATGGCTATAAAAAGCATGCGATCCATAATAATTATCCTGTCAGTGCTACCCGGTTAATGATCTTTATTCGTCTTAACGAAGATTAATGATGGTCTGTGTGATGGTATCTTCCGCCTGAATGGTCTGTGCATTTGCCTGGAAGTTACGTTGAGCTTCAATCATACGAACCAGTTGCTCGGTCAGATCAACATTCGAATCTTCCAGTGCATTCGACTGCACTAATCCGAGCCCGGCTGTGCCAGGCTCACTGACCACTGGTGAACCAGATGAAAATGTTTCTACCCATGAGGTGTCACCGATGGGTTTCAGTCCCTGTTTATTCGCGAAGTTAGCCAGCACCACCTGTGCGGTAACCTGTGATTGGCCATTGCTGTAACGCGCAAAGACAACACCGCTGTCATCGACATCGACACCCAGTAACTGGCCGGCTGTGTAGCCATCCTGACTCAGGGTGTTTACCGCGAAATTGCTGCCATACTGCGTGCTGCTGGACAGATCGATAGCAAAAGTCTGACCAGCTGCTGCGCCACCGCCAGGGTTCCAGGTGACCGGGATAGATGCTGGCGCGTTAAACGAACCGTCTGTGTTGAACGTAACGGCGGTAGTGTCTTCGAGGTTGCCGTCGATGACTGTTCTGACATTCCATTCGTTTGGATTGGTGGCTGGATCAAGCTTGCTGAAATACATAGAGATCGTGTGATCATTTCCCAGACTATCGTAGATGGTTGTCGTAGTCGATGAGTTATAACCCGCTGTGTCTGGTACACCAGCGGTCAGTACCCAACTGGAATCTGTCTCTGCTTCACGGGCATCAAAATTGATACCACCCGATAATGCCGCGGTCGGATTTGCATCGAGGTAAGCATTGTTTAGTTGCAATGGTGTTATAGCGCCGGTGATGGCACCGTTGGTATCTGCCTGTCTTGCCATCAGAGAGTATCCCTCGTTATTGACGACGAAGCCACTTGAGTCAAGCTTGAACGCACCAGAGCGACTATAAATCTGTGAACCATTCGCTTCTAACTGAAAAAATCCTTCACCACTGATCGCCATATCAAGCGGGTTATCAGTAAAATTGATACCGCCCTGTGAGAACTGCTGTGCGGCTGACTGCATACGAACACCCTGGCCGATCGCGGTGGCTGCGGCTGCGTTGCTGGATGCATACACATCTGCAAATTCTGCCCGTGATGATTTAAAACCTGTAGTCGCTGAATTGGCGATGTTGTTACCGATGATACCTAAATCATTTGATGCGGCCTGAATGCCACTTAATGCTGTATTGAATCCCATGATTTTCTCCTGTTCGTTTTGCTTGTTAATTTATGCGTTTGATTTGATTGTTTAACTTGTTCGCTGTATCTATTTAATCTGTTTCACATCATTGAGTGAGACTGAACGACCACTCTCAAGATTTAATAAAGTACCTGAAGGTGAGCCATCGATACTCTGATTTATGGAGATGCTAGCGATACGTGCGTCCAGTAAAACTTCGACCGCCTGCTGATTACCATTGACTACCGCCTCTGCCGTAACCAGGTAATCGCCCTGTGGCGCGACGCTGCCATCATCGGCAAAACCGTCCCACTTAAACAACATATCGCCTGCACCATTGCCGCCGATAGGCAAGGTTCTCACCTGCTCACCACGGCTATTGAATATATTCAGGGTCACTTCACTGGCCGGTTGTTCGAGGTTTAGCTGTCCACTAATAGAATTTCCTCCTGCAAGGACTCCCTGACCGCCGGGCAACAGGACCGATTTACCGACTAACCCGGCTGCCTGCAGGGACTGGTCTGAAGAGAGTTTTGTTGCGAGTGAATCAAAAGACTTCTGTAGATCGTTTACGCCATTGACCATGGAAGATTGTGTCAACTGGTTCATAAACTGGCTCGGATCCATTGGTTTAGTCGGATCCTGGTTTTTTACCTGTGCAACGAGCAGCTCGATGAAATCTGCCTGGTTCAGCTCATCGTTGGATTTTTTGGGTGCGGCGCTATTCGCTGCAGAATTTATTGATGAGAAACTGTTTTCGGCTGGTAAATCTATCATTGTTAACTCCTGGTTAAACTGGCTGCCCTATCGGCCCATGTTCAAAGTTTTAAGTAATAACTGTTTCGATGTATTAAACACTTCGACATTGTTCTGATACGAGCGTGATGCAGCCATCATGTTTGCCATCTCTTCGATGGAGTTCACATTCGATTTGAATATATAACCTTCTTTATTGGCCATCGGATGATCAGGTTGAAATTCTTTTCTGGCGGTCGCTTTGCTTTCGACGATCGCTGAAACACGCACTGACGCAGAAGCCTTCTCGTTACCAAAACCGTTGCCGCCGCCATTGAGTGCATCCATTACCGCAGAGAAAACCGGCTGACGCGAACGATAGACATCTTTCTCGTTGGTGTTGACGACATCGGCATTGGCGAGGTTACTGGCCACGGTATTAAGCCGCACTGACTGCGCGCTCATTGATGATCCAGCGATATTAAATACGTTATAAAGTGCCATAATTATTTCCTTCCTATTCGCCTTTGATAGCAGCCATCATGCCTTTGAACTTGTTGCCAAGAAAGGTAAGGCTTGCCTGATAGCGTAAAGCGTTTTCTGCAAATGCACTCTTTTCGAGCAGACCATCAACAGTATTGCCGTCGAGTGAAGATTGGTTTGGAGTGCGATAGAGTACTTCGGGTGTGTTTTCAGTGTTGCTTATCTGGATATGTTTCGAGTTGGTACGTGCCAGAGAGCCAGTCGATTGCATATCGGCACTTGCCATCGCAGATTTGAAATCGATATCTCTTGCTTTGTATCCCGGGGTGTCGGCATTGGCGATATTGGACGCAAGTATTTCTGCACGTTGCGATCTGAACGCAAGTGCTTTCTGGTGGATTCCCAGAGCGGAATCAAATGATATCGGCATGTTTCTCTCCAACTTTAATTTTTCTTATTAGTTAAAATGCAATCGGTATGCCAACTATAGAAAAAAGTTAAATAGAAAAATGATTATCAGATGAAAGCCCTGTCGTGCGGACGTTTCGAAGCTTTAAAAGTCATACGAAATGAGTTTTCATGCCGGGGGTAAAGATGGCGGATGACAAAAAAAGAGCTATGCCGGCAAAGTTTTTCCACTCTGCGGCAAAAAATTGTCGTGCGGTTTCTGGATGAAATAAATTAATCTACGGGAAAATAAAAAAATGTTTTAAATATGAAGTTCGTTTGATTTATTTTCTTCTCGTTATGAAAACTTTCGTGCGGCAGGATTTTGTAGATGTGTTTTTTTTCAAGCTGCCCTGGACGTTTCATCATTCGTTTTCTGTACGATGGGCAGTATCTCTTTCACTAACTCGTCAGCACTGAATTTTGGTATGAAACGGTTTGCTCCAACTTTTTTGACCATGGTCTCGTTGAAGACGCCGCTCAATGAAGAGTGTAATAGTACATACAGATCTTTCAGCCGTGGGTCGCGTCTGATCTCAGAGGTCAGAGTGTAGCCATCCATCTCCGGCATTTCTATGTCTGAAATCACCATAGCTATCCGGCTGCTGATTGGTACATCGCTCTGCACCCAGGTTTTTAACTGTCGCAGCGCCTGTGCGCCATCATTGAGCGTGGTGCATTCCACACCCACCTGCTCTAAAGCTTTACATATCTGGTTGCGCGCCACCCTGGAGTCGTCTACAACCAGTACCTGGCGAATCTGTCCCTCTTCGATGTTCACTGACTCTGTGATCGTGCTGGAAACCGTTTCTGGCGCACCGACCACCTCCGTCAAGACATGCTCGACATCAATTAGCTGCACCAGCTGTCCATCAACATTGGTTACCGCGTTTATGTAGCTGTCGGTGTTAGTACCCGCCGGTGGTAATCGAATATCCTCCCACTTTAAATTAACGATGTGTTCTACAGACGACACCATGAATCCCTGAATGCTACGGTTGAATTCTGTGATGATGACATAACTTTCTTTTTCATTTTCTATTGCAGGTGCTTTGATTGCCAGGCCAAGGTCGATGACAGAAAGTGTGCGCTTACGGACGTTGGCTACGCCGCGGATGACCGAATGTGCCGAATGCATCATGGTCAGGTCTGGGCAGCGTATAACTTCTCGAACTTTAAAGACATTAATGCCATACAGTTCACCATCATCGAGACGGAACATGAGTAATTCCAGACGATTCTTGCCAACAAGTTGTGTGCGTTGATTTATATCATCAAGTATATTGCCCATCTTATTCTCCGACCTGTAACGCAATAATGTAGATATGACTAACTATCGACAGGAAACGCAGAATCTTGACTATATTCGGGTAAAAGATATTCTGTTAGCGGGATGCCTGTACACAGAGGTGTGATAACAGATACAGATGAAAATGAGCGGCAGGATGCTGCTCTCAGACTTTGTTGCTCGATCCGGATTATTCGAGCAGATAAGGTGACTGATCGATCAGACCTGAACCAGAGATCGTTTATTGGCTGATTTTGTTGCCAGCCCTGTATTGTCGTACAGTTCAGAAATGGATGATGTGTCAGGCAAGATGCCGTGCAGGATGTCCAGCGCGTGGCGTGACTGTTTTGATACTAATTCTACGATGCTGCCGTTAACACGATTCTTATCACGACATTGTTCGGCGACATCGACCAGTTGGTTCCAGAGATCCGCCAGTTCTTTATTTCCAGTAAACTGATATTGACCATTTCCCTGCTCGCCGGTTTCCACATTTGCCCCCTTGAAAGAAACAAGTAATTTTTCTCGCTGTCCTGAGATCAGTTCCAGTTGATTGATTCTTTCCTGTTTATCACGCACGACTTCTTCAAGTGCATCCGCGTGATGTTTGGCAAGTGCTTCGTATTCCATGTCCAGTGATCGTAAAAGCATGCGGGCGCATTCGATCTCCTTCTGGAATATCTGTCTAATCTCTGTTTGCTGCGTATTTTCTATAGACATGTCACTTTATACTCTATAAATTATTTTGCTTTTTGTCGGCTGTGTTATGGTTCGATGGTTATCATTCAGATTTTAGAATGCTTTCGAATTGCGTTAGCTTATCTGCAACTTTTTCTGCATTAACTTCATACGTACCATTTTCAATAGCCTGTTTAATCTGTTCCACACGCTTGGTATCAACCACCGGTGCTGCGATAACAGAATTATCAAGCTTGCCAAGTTGCACCGCATTGTCAGACAGGCTAACCGTATCTGCTGTCGATGATTGTCCGGTCTCAGTATTCGTCTGCTGTTGCTCAGCGGACTGTTTAAGCTGGCTATCATCAGTCGGCGCTGCCACCTTGGGTGTCGTTAACCCATTGATATCTATTGTCATGATTTTACTCCAAACGTTCTTTTACTAATTCTCATACACTTTAACGGCAACAGATGAAAAAACTTTAATATTCGATAACATTCAAATATCAACTTTCACTTCCCCCGATAATGTGATGACCCCTTCCAGTTTTTTCCTGGATTTTATATTCATTACTTTTATGCGGTCACCGACTGCACCATGATCCAGTGCTTTGCCTTTCACCCGTACCAGCATAGTTCCTGACTGTGCCATTATTGTGACTTTTTGTCCACGCGTGATTATCCTTGGTTTTTTCAGCATAGCGGGTGTCAGAACAGCGCCTGCTGAAACACGTCTTTTGAGCTTCTTGCCAATGCCGCTGTTCAGATCTTCAAAATATCCATATGATAGATTAGCCAGATCAGATTTGGCCAGTTTGATATCTGAAGCCGTCAATATACTGTCTTTTTGTAATTGCCGTGACGCTACCAGCACTTTTCCATATATGCTTACACTAAGGGGCACATGCAGTGACCAGGGTTTTTTGCCAGTGCATTTGACACCGACAGTCGTTTTTCCCATATCACGGCTGCCTTTTGGCAGAAAAGCCTGCAGTTTCTTGTTGCACTTTTTAAGCATTAATCTTGAATCCAGCTTACCGATTTTAACCACTGGTCGCTGGCCATGTTGCGAGGCAACATGATTACGCATGAAGCTACGAGCCGCCTGATAAATACTTTTATGGCTCTGGTAACTTTCAGCAGAAACAACAGGCGTGTACAGCAAAGCGCACAAGCATGCATAACTGAGAAGTATTTTTAACGGGTATGTTTTCATTGCGATGTTCAAAGAACTTAGCTTTTTCTTATACGGCTATTTTTCATGCCGTATTTTTTATCAGCTCTAAGTATGAATGATTCGGCTTCATCTCTATTAACAAAGCCACTAACACTCAATCTATACACGCGCTCACCTTTGACGATAGCCTGTTTCAGGCTCGGTACTAAACCTTCTTCGTGTAGTTGTTGTACTATTTTTTCAGCTTTGATCCTGTTTGTTAATGATGCCAGTGTAATGGTTAAGCCTTTGCTGGTAGTAGTTTTTATTGCCTGTGCGTTATCTGTTTTTGTTATTTGAAGTTTGCTCTTTACTGCTTGCAGTTCACTTTTTAACGACAATATTTCATATTTAAAAACACTGACATCATCCTGAATCGATGCTGTGTCTTGCGTTTTCTCTGAAGCCTGGCTCTGTGCCATTGCGATGTATTTTTTATCGAGCGCTGAATAGTCAGTTTTTATCGTTTGCAGTTCCTCCTGTAAGGAATGCAGTGTTGCATTAATCTTTGTTGTACCATCGGATGTATTTTTCTTCTGAAAATCGACACTTTCCTGTATTTTCTCATCGACCTTTTCATCATATACGCTTAACGAATTTTCAACATCGTTGGTCTGCGCATCAAGCCTGAACAGTGTTGATACCAATAAGGCTGCCGAAATTAGCAACAATATCAACTGAAGCCATACCCCGGGGCTTATCTCTTTTTTTATTGTCACTGAATTTGTTGTTTGGGATTGGGGCTCACCCTGCAAGCCGCTAGATGAAATAGACACGGTGTCGTCTTTGTATGGTTCCGCACCCTGCTGCTTAATGGATACGGTGTCGGGTTTCATGTTTTCACCGGATAGCAGATCACGTAGATTTTTTTTCCTGGATGAATCCTCGTACGCAGGTCCATTATCCTGTATCTGTGATAACACGCTGCTCAGATTATGGTTTGCTGGTGAGTTATAATTGTAGGCTGATGTATTCATTACTTTATCTCCTATAAGCTGCATAGTTGATCTTCACTGCTCTCTATCGTTGGCAGAACGTCTGGTTACGTGGAAATTGCGTCTTATAAAATTTCTTCAATAATATTACTTTTTTATAAAGCAACAACCGTGCCAAAAACAATTTCCTAATTATAACAATGAGTTAAAAAGTGCTTTAACAGGGGCGGCAAATTTTTGGCGGATTTTGCGAGAGCTTCCGCGGCGACAGGAAAAAAGAAAAGACGGTATCTTGACGTAGAAAGATGGCTTACTGCATCAGCGACAAATATATCGTAGTTAAGTGGCGACTATGGAATACTGTGACGGATGCTTGCTTTAACGGCCGTTAAATGATGCTGAACGTTGGTTTATACGGCAGACTAAATGTAAATATGGCGCCACCATCGTCACCGGCAACGTTACCAGCCTTTATAATGCCACCATGGCGTTTGATGATTTCCTTGCTGATTGACAAACCCAGACCGGTACCACCGGCACCATGTTCTGTTTTGCTGGATTGAACGAACTCATCGAACACCAGTTCGAGTTCATCTTCCGGTATACCTGTGCCCTGATCCCAGATAGAAACAGATATTGCCGGCAGTTCGCTCGTCGAAGATTGATCGCCGCCTACCTTCAGCTTTGCGCCGGAAAAATGTATCATGACACTCCGGCCTTCGGGTGAGAATTTGATGGCATTTGAGAGTAAATTCCTCACCACCTGTGATATCTTCTCATCATCATAGATGGCTGTGGTTTCCACACCGGCTGGCTCGATATCGATCGTTAATAGTCTGTCTCGAAATAACGGCCTTAATTCTTCGGTGACTTTAGCTATCGTTGTTTGCAGGTCATTTTCTGAAAATTCAAAATTCATACGACCAGCTTCTAACTTGGATAGATCCAGTAGATCATTTAATAAACCTAACAAGCGTTGCCCACTTTCGTTGATGCGTGAAAAATAGCTGGCGATTTTTTCACTGCTTGCAGTTTCGACCTTATTGGAACCCAGGCTGGAAAAACCTAATATCGCATGCATCGGTGTACGTAACTCATGTGACATGTTTGCCAGGAACTCCGATTTTGTGCGGTTGGATAATTCGGCCTTTTCACGTTGTATTAACAATTCATGCTCACGTTCGTGTGAACGTGCCTGTAGCAGTAACATGTGTTTACAGCTGCTAAAAAATATCGCAGTATTTTTTAGCAGAAACAACGTTAGTATCAGCAACATAAATTCTAATGAATATAAATAAAAACCAAGCATGTACCTCTGCATAGGCAAACTTAACATCAGCGGGACAAGAACAAGAAGTACAAAAATAACAGAAAGCTGATAACGGTATGATAATGTCGTGGTGGAAACGGTAGCTAACACCGTCAACATGAGAATCACCAGGACAACGCTCGGGCCATCGACTACGGGGATCAGGATGACGCTGGCAAGACCCCAGCATGAACCTGACAATATCGTGCCAATGACGAGAAACCTGCTAGCTGCCTGATAGTTCGTTCGGTTACTTTTTTTAGCTAAGCTATACGATATGCTAGCGAATATACGAAAGGCATCTACGGCCAAAATAGACATTATCCAGTACATAAGGATAGAGCCCTCGACCTGTTGGTTGAAGATGATGTACAGAATCGTTGCAGCAAATGACATAACAACTATCGAATAAACCCGGTTATTGTTTATGAGATCGACTTGTGCTTCTTCGATATATGTCATGAGATTCACACTGCTTTCTATGCTGTTTCTTTAAAGATCATTTATAGTAAGCCAATCAGTAATACACGTTATCAGGATTTATAGCATTTGCTACATCATCCGGTAAATCAATATGTTAATAAACTTTCTTCGTTCTTTAAAATTAACGCCAGTAATGTTACATCATTGCCTGCTTGTGTCGTAGACACAGGCGTAGAAAGATTAAAGTTTTGCTCACAATGGCCGAAAAATGAAATAACAAATGTAATCTCTATTCGGTATTTATCGTGATAATGTTAATTGCGCCCATATATAAAATATTCATAGCCTCGATGTTGCGATCGCCTTACAGGGCGGTGGCAAGTATAGAGAATGATGAGACAGCAAGACCACCTCTGAATCAATTAATGGGTATGGCGGTGTCCTGTCTTCCCGGATTTTCGCAAAGTATTCATCCCGCCCCTTTTTCGGGCAACATAATAACATCTGATGACGGCAATAAACACGGTTATAAAAAAATATCGGGAAGCCGGTATTATGACCTGGCCAGTATGATGACACTAATGCCAAACTGGCATACCACGAAAGTTGCCACGGCCACAGGAATTAATGTGGGTTAAGTCATGTCAGACAAAGAGATAGCAGAATTAAAACTGGAAGTTGCGCGGCTGAAAAAAATTAACAGCACATTGATTAAACGTGTCGACGCATCTAGATACGTCGGTCTGAGTACTGATAAAAAAATCGCCGTATCAAAAACAGGGAAAGGTGTGTCTGAACAAAATATCGACGCTAAAAGTGAACCTTCAGATGGCGCAGGTGATGTTACGCACACGCCTATGAATAGCGTCGTGGGTATGCTTGATCTATTGCTTAACGCTCCCGTTGAAGACCAGCCGGATCACCTGCAGGACCACCTGATAGAGACCGCATATAACTCCGAGGTATCATTACTCGCTGTCATAAACGATATTCTTGATTTTTCCAAGATTAAATCGGGCAAGCTCGACCTGCACAAAGAAAGATTTAATCTGCATGCGCTGCTGGAGGATGCAGTAGATCAGGTGGCAGATAGCGCGCATAAAAAAAACCTTGAGCTCATCACACATCTTCCAGAAGACATTGAATATGAAGCCGTTGGTGACTCTGCCCGTCTGCGTCAGGTTATCGTTAACATGCTGAACAATGCCATCAAGTTTACCGATCATGGCGAAGTAGAGCTCAGTACGGATGTCGAAATCATCGACAGGGTCATGCACATAACTGTCAGCATAAGAGACACCGGGAAAGGCATCGACCCAGCCTGCCAGGCAACCATCTTTGAGCCTTTCGAACAGGAAGATGATACTAGTACTGCCAGAGATTTTTCTGGTACAGGACTGGGGCTGTCGATAACGCGTGACCTGATAGAATTGATGGGTGGAGAGATATCATTGCAGAGTAAGCCTGGCGACGGCAGTACTTTTCACTTCAGTATCGAATTAGGTGTTGGAAATAAACTCGGCGCAGTGCAGGAAAGCAGCGAGATTCGCATATTGCTCGCAGAAGACACACTCGCCAACCAGGAAATCATGTATGAACAGATGGACCTCCTGGGATACAAGATAGAAATTGTCGAAAATGGCTTACAGGCCCTCGAGGCGATCAATCAGAATGTTTATGCGCTGATCTTTATGGATATACATATGCCATACATGGATGGCTTTGCCGCGACTGAGGCGATCCGCGCCGTCGAGAAAGAACAAAATCGGCAACCTGTTCCTATCATCGCTGTAACCGCAGATCTTTCAAAAGACGTACAGGCACGTTGTACAAAAGTCGGCATGAACGATCACCTGAGCAAGCCATTCTCTATAAGCGACATAGAAGATACACTAAAGACATGGTTAAACGGTAGTGAGGCGCATGCTGAATCGCCCAATAAACTGCCAATTTTAAGTTCACCAAAAGACTTGAACAGAGCTGTTATCGAGCAGTTACGCGCCTTCAGTGAAAATGGCGATCGCGATACACTCGGCAATGCCGTTAACCACCTTAATCTTGCTTACACCATTCTTTTTACCTTACAGAAAACACGGAATGCAAATGCGCTCTGGCAACATCAACAGTTACTGGAAGCTGCCGAGCACACGGCCCAGGTAAGCCACTGGTCATGGGAGCCAGACAAACAGCACATACAGTTCTCACGCCACTTGCAGAGGTATTTTAACCATTCATTAGGTGACATTAAAACACTGGAAGATTTTGTCGCTAATATCGGTGACCATGATATGGACGTCGCTATAAAAGCATGCCTCGAAACGGGCCATGATTCCAGCTGGGAGCAGGAGATCGTCAACCAGAATTCTGATGAACCACGTTATCTGTTGCATCGATTCCGCATCGTGAGCAGCGAAGACAAAAGTCCCATGTTGATAGGTACAGTTCAGGAGATATCATCTATTCGCCGCGCAGAGCAACGCATCATGGAACTGGCATTTTACGATTCGCTAACAAAATTGAGTAGCCGCTCAAGTTTCAACAAGCAGCTACAGGATTTAATAATAAGTTCACATCGTCGCTCAGAAAAATTTGCAGTACTCTACCTCGACCTGGATGATTTTAAAAATATCAATGATAGTTTTGGTCATGAGGCTGGCGATAAACTTCTGATAGAGGTAGCGAATCGCCTGCGTAACCTACTGCGTGAATCTGATTTCGCAAGTCGCCTGGGTGGTGACGAATTCTGCATGCTTATAAACGACATAAAAGACAAGCGATCTGCTAAAAATGTTGCGCAGCGTTGCCTTGAATTACTCACACAACCGTTTATCCTGGCAGGACGAGAGATCATACCTCATGCAAGTATCGGAATAGCCATATACCCTCAGGATGGTAGTGATGCAAGTGTTCTGATCAAGGCAGCAGATACTGCTATGTATGAAGCGAAGAAAGCCGGTAAAAAACAATACATGTTGTATGAAACAGCGATGACGGATGCAGCACATCATCGTTTGACCATAGAAGATGATCTGCGTACTGCGCTCAGCGAGGATCAGTTCGAATTATACTATCAGCCAAAGATCTCACTCTCAACAGGCAAGGCGCAGAGCGTTGAAGCACTTATTCGCTGGAACCATCCTGCCAATGGTCTACGTACACCAGACACTTTTATCCCTGATGCAGAACGTTTAGGTTTGATCGCCGAACTGGGGCAATGGGTTGTAATGCAGGCCTGTAGACAGATTAAATCATGGCGGAAACAGGGGCTCGATGATATCGCCATCGCTGTAAATATCTCACCACAGCATTTTGAAGCCCCCGACTTTGCTGTAGATATCGCTAAAATTGTGGATGATTCCGGTGTATCACCGTCACTCATCGAAATAGAAATCACCGAAAGTATCTCACGTAACCAGCGAGTGTTTTTGAACACATGCCAGCAGTTACGTAAGTTAGGGTTCAGAACAGCTATTGATGATTTCGGAACCGGATACTCATCATTATCTGCACTCAAAGGTTCTTCTGTCGATGTCTTGAAAATAGATAGAGAATTTATCCGCCATCTACCCAATGATACACAGGCTTCGATACTTATCGGTACTATTCTTGGCATGAGTAAAGCATTGGGTTTACAGGTTGTCGCCGAAGGCGTTGAGACTGAAGAACAGTTAAAAGTCCTGGTCGCGATGGGTTGCCACATGGCACAGGGATATTATTTTAGCAAACCCGTACAGGCAAAAGAAATTCCTGCACTGACAGAATTATGTTTTCGAAGACCAAAAACTAATCAGGTAGCGTAACTATGGAAAGCTATCAATTACTGCAAGAAGAAATGGAGCATGATCACAGTCTGCCGGTGCTGCCGCCAGATATTACCAGTTTGCTGAAAACATTAAACGATGATGAAATCGGTTACACACAGTTAGCCGGAGAGCTTGAAAAATTTCCATCTATAGTATTAAAGATCGTGGCAACGGCAAATTCCGCATGGGCTTCACCGGTTAATCCTATTACGACACTGCGTGATTCATGTGCGCGTATCGGTGTGCAGGCTGTTCGAAGTATATCTATCGCACTTTCAATTGCAGAGGTTTTTGATCCAGCCCGGTGCCCTTCTTTTGATTCGAAGGTTTTCTGGACAAGCGCTTTGCTAACCGCTGAGTCGGCGCATATCTGTGCAAAAAATAATCCGGACATCTGCGCTGATACGGCAAGATTGGCAGGTTTGCTCCATAACATGGGCCTGTTATGGCTAGCTACTCAAAAACCTCTGGAAACCGCCGATGTCCTATCTTTAAAGCAGAATAATGAGGTCGATTCGATATCTGCAGGCCTGACGGATAAGTTGGGGGTAAACTTATACACGGCGGGCAGTTACCTGGCGACATATATTGATCTACCGGAAGTTATCGCAGCCGCTATAGCCAGCCCCGCGAATGAAGTAAGTGGTGATGATCCTCTAATTAACAATCACCTGAACGCTCAGAAGCTGGCGGCGTCTGTCCTGTTTTTTTCTGATTCAGAAAATGAAAATGAAAGTAACATCGATGATGATGTTCACTTTGCACAACTTTCTGAAAAGTTACCAGGCATTCAGGCATTGGCACAGGCATTGTTTTTCTGTTGAATATATATGGCACTAGCCTGCTCGTTTGAACTCAAAAGAATACAACAAAATTTTTAGATGATTTGTCTTTCAGTGTGGATTCATTAATTAGCTTTAATCTTTCCAGAGAGGTTTTTTGTCACACAGTTATATTTTTGTTGAAGGCTTAACCATCGATACACAAATAATGACCTTCTCAATGGTTGTTTTTTAGCTAACTGCCAATTATGACCACGCCCCATTCGAGACAGTTACACGAACCTTGTTCCCTGCTTCGAGATATTCGATCTGGTTCAGGCATATTGAGTTAGCCATGGCGATACCTCGACCGTGACTGTCAAATGCTCTGCTGGGGCTTATCTCCATATACTGTTGCCAGTCAAATCCGTCGCCCTGATCGCTGATCAGAAATGAGATATCATTTTCGCTGCGATTAAATTCGATGGTTGCGTGTTTATCACTGTTTGCCGGCAATGACAGGCGCTGCAATACTTCATTTTCCCATTTCTCCTCGGCGATTAATCTGGACTTTTCCTGGTAACTAATGCCTAAATTTCCATGCTCGACGGCATTTATCATTAACTCGGTAAGAACGAAGACAACACAGTCAGATTCGGGGCAGGCGTTAGCCAGTAGCGCAGAAAGATGTCTTGCTTCATCGAGTGATCTAAAACTAAATTTACCTTTACCCATCAGTTTTAAGGTTTGTGAGGCTTGCTCCAGATTTTTCTGTATGTGTATGTAACGTTGATAGTCGCGTATCGCCGTGGATATGATTGCTAATAACGTCTGCTGATCGTATGGTTTGGACAAATAGTAGTGAGCACCTGCACTTAAACCTTCAAGCATACGCTCCGTGCCCGCTTTCGCGGTCTGCATGATGACGGGCAATCTGCTGGTGCTTTCTTCGGCTTTTATTTTCGTCAATACTTCTATGCCATCGATGCCCGGCATCATTCTGTCCAGCAGCACCGCGCTAAACCGCTGCGGTGTCTCCTGCAGTATCTCCAGTGCATGTTCACCGGAATCTACACACACGGTTTCAACATCTATCTCAGATAAAAACTCCTTGATTATTTCGAGGTTGAAATGCTCATCATCGACAGCTAAAACGACAGGTTTGACATTATCCATAATTATTCACCGACCGATCATATTCGAAGATGATTGCTTCAAGATGGTTTCCTGAACCTTTTTTTCTGGACAACTTGTTCAGCTCATAAACCAGCGGGAATTCCTCATCATATCTCTCCTTCGTATCGTTTTGTGCCTTCTTCAAGGAACGTAACAATGCATCCTGAGTGAATTCCTTACCGCTTGCTTCCATATGTACGAGCAAGGCTGGTATGCCATTATGGTATATTTTTTTGATGCCTATCCTGGTATAGATATCACTACTATCGTTACAGGCCTTCCTGATTTTGTGGATATTGGTAACGAGGGGATTGTGTGCCTGCCCTTCATGCTCGATAACATTTTTATAAAGTACAGACATCATGTTTGACAGTTTATCTGTGCTTGCTGAACGTCCGGAGATCTTATGGATTTCATCGATAACAGTTTGCACGGGGTTATTTTCTCGCAGGCTCGATCCACCTAGTTCCATATACCAGTGCCAGTGGCTATCCTGACTGCATGCAATGTGCATATTTTTGGAAAGATCAATATTGTTTGCGTACATGAGTTTGCCTGTACACGGGATACAGGCAAGTGTCACGTCATCCATCGGTACAACATCACCGCGGAATTCATCAAAAGTATCTACCAGTGCTGTGAAAACAGATTTTTCTTTATTGTTTTTTCGCAGACATTCTTCAAGACGGGGTTCGCCAAACATATCCCCCTCGTTATTTAAGGATTCTGTCAGCCCGTCTGTAAATACGATTAATTGATCACCTGGTGTCAGATCGACATTTTCCAGTTTATAGTGGTCTGATACTGTATCCGTAATACCAAGCGGCACATCTGAGGATTGTATTTTATACCGTATTTCCCCTGTGCCTGAGGCCCTGATATATATATCAGGCATGCCGCCGTTCCAGATCTTCACATGTTTCAGATCACTCGATACGCTCAGCACGCTGCATGCCATGAACATGCTCGTCGGTAACAGTGTATGTAATTTGTTATTGATGTTTTCGAGAATGTAACCGAGTTCGAAACCTTTTTCAGTCATGGCGCTGAAAACGTCCGCGACAGGCAATGCACCGATAGCAGAAGGTAAACCATGACCAGTAAAGTCTGCTAACAGGATGTTCACACTTCCGTCAGGATGGCGCGCCGTCAAAAACAGATCACCGCTAAAAATAGATTTAGATCTGCACAGAAGATCGATTTCATCAAATTTGATACTTCTCTCATCTATCGCGTTTGTCAGTATTCGCCTGGCAACCACCTGCTCATTTAAAGAGTCCTTATACAGGCCCCTTATTTCACGTGTCTTTTCGAGAGAAGAAATCCTGCTGTTTAGAGCTAATGCAGAGAATGGTTTGAATAAAATATCATCACAGCCTGCTGACAGACAATAAGACAGCTGTTCCTCATTCTCGGTAGCAGCAAGTATTATTATCGGTATATATCGATCGGCCATATTAATCCGTAGCGCACGGATGAATTTGTTGCATGGCATCTCAGTCAGACCTGATTCGATCAGTATGTAGGATATCTGATTATTAGAGAGCTGAGAAAATGCCTGATCTTCAGTTTTTGCTACGACCATGGAAATACCGGTCGGCGCCAGCATTTTTTCAATAGATGAAATTGTTGCTTTTGAATGACTGACGATCAGTGCGTGCCCACTATTTTTTGTTGCTAAGTCATTAATGGAAATGCCATTCAATGCTCGACCCCTGTATTTTCTCCAGCATAAGGCGTGATTGGACAGGTATAATTAATGGTGAAAAGTTGCTCAAAATTTGCAACTTTTAAGATGCTGTCAATCTGTTTGCTGGGACGCTCGATAAATACAGAACCTCCGCGACTCTTCGCGTGCTCTCTCAATAATAACAACATACCAAGCGCTGAACTATCCATGTAGTCAGCATCACTTAAATCAACGTAATAAGACACAGAATCCTGACCTGGTATACGCCGATAACTGTCTCGAAACGCCTGGGATACTTTGTAATCAAAACGACCGGAAATGTTGATGTGCACTTTCTTGCCGTCTTTAGAGACTTCCTGACTTACTGACATAATATTTCCACCAAATAATCAATATATAAATTCATTAGTGAATATATCGACAGGCGTCGGGCAATATTTAGGTTATAAGGAGAATATATATAATTAATTTGACGCTTTGATGGCTAAACCGTACGGTTCTTTGTACCTGGTGCCAAGGCTGTGATGATGCGGGTTCCCGGGGCTTAGCGCCTGAAAATACCAACGTATTTTTTGTAAATTTTAGCAATTGAATCCATGAGGTAAGCAGTTAAACCCTGCTGACATGTAACATTAGCTTCACCGATGATTTTGTTATAGATGCCGTGCGGCAACCTGCCTTCGTAAATTGCATTATACTTTGCCATTGATACTCTCCCGTCTGGTGCCATCGTTATCTATATGGCGAACCCATACGCTGCCTGAGTTGGTGTCGAAAACAATACGTCTATGACCGAACTCACCAACATGGGCGATCAGGATATTAATATTTTCCTTCATCAGCAAGGTCATCGCTGCCGTCGCATTTTTTGTACCGATGGAATCTTCGGTGTTCTGCCCTTTCGATTTCATCATGTTGCCACCACCAAATATTTTAGCTTCATATTCGGTGAGTTTCGTGCCAAGTTTCGAGGCTTCCTGCTGGAAAATGAACATGACGTCATCTGCGTATCGGCCATCTCTTTTTCTTTCATCTGATCGAGCACCCGGATATTTAGGCAATGTAAAATGACACATAGCACCGATATGTAACTGTGGATGCCATAATGTAATTGCTATACATGAGCCTAGCAGCGTATGTATGTGAGATTCTTTTTTAGTAAAACAAAGTTCGCCTGGATGTAGAAATACCTTGTTGTTCGAATGTTTCAAAGTTAGCTTACCCCGGAGACTATCTTAAGAGGTTTAATGACGTGCTCTAATTTATTCATCTTCTTTAACAGGGCATGAAACTCGCCGGGTGGAACGGGCTTGCTAAAATAGTAGCCCTGGATGAATTCACACTTTTCATTTTTCAGAAAATCAAGCTGTCCTTTGGTCTCCACGCCTTCTGAAACAACTGACATACCCAAACTTTTTGCCATGGCGATAACCGCTTTGACCAATTTTTCATCTTGCCTGGAAATCAGGATATTACTGATATAACTTCGGTCGATTTTTATGGAATCAAAATTATAACGTTGTAGATTTGAAAGTGATGCATAACCTGTACCGAAATCATCGATCAATAATTTGATACCCATCTTTTCGATTTGCGCCATGTTTTCGATACTTCTCTCCGTCTCCTTCATTAATACGCCTTCTGTTAATTCAAGTTGAATGGCATCTGAAGATAAATCGTTTTCCTTCAGTGAGCGCTTAATGGTTTTTATAAGGGATGAATTAGTTTGAAACTGACGTGCAGATACATTGATCGTGACACAGATGTCACCCCACCCCGAATTGCGCCATTGCTTTACCTGTTTGCAGGCTGTTTCGATGACCCACTCACCTATTGAAATTATCAACCCTGTCTCTTCTGCGATGGGGATAAAATAATCGGGGGTGATCATACCGAGGTTTTCACAGTCCCACCTTAGAAGAGCTTCTGCTTTGACGATACGCCCGCTCCCTGAATCGACGATTGGCTGGTAATGCAGGCTAAATTCCTTATTTTCGATTGCCTGTCGAAGTTCCAGTTCGACATTCATTCGCATTATTGCCTGCGCTGACATTTCTGGCGAATAAAAGCAGAAGGTGTTTTTGCCTTCGTTTTTTGAGCGGTACATGGCCACGTCAGCGTGACGCATCAACGTGTTGCTGTCATCACCGTCCTTTGGGTAGATGGCAAAGCCAAGGCTTGCAGTTACGTTGAGCTCGTGACCTTCGATGACAAACGGTTTTGAGAAGCTTTCGATGATGCGTTCACCGATATGTCTTATGCCCATCTCGCGTTGCTGAGTTTTGTCTGTTCTGTCGTCTTCGAGGATGAGTAAAAATTCATCCCCCCCC
>SWCD01011677.1_pt1 | contig 35097 bp, 32 predicted proteins | sample 4693011 | NCBI WGS metagenome assembly SWCD01 (sample SAMN10267278, study PRJNA491770) | bioreactor metagenome | isolation source: DHS bioreactor inoculated with marine | place: Japan: Omine Ridge, Nankai Trough | reverse complement strand
TCACGAATGTTCTGCTCGTTCTGCAGGATCGAGACAAACCGGTCAACACCAATGGCAAACCCGGCGTGAGGCGGTGTCCCGTAGCGAAGTGCCTCGAGGAACCATCCGAATCGCGCTTCTGCCTGCTCCGGGCTGATGCCAAGGACATCAAAGACTTGCGCCTGCAGCTCGGGATCATGGATCCTCACGCTGCCCGAGCCAAGCTCGGCGCCGTTGAGCACCATGTCGTACGAGCGCGAAATGGCCGTCTCGGGAGAGTTGCGCATTTCATCGACGCTCAGTGGTGCGGTGAACGGATGATGCGCAGCGACCAGCCCGCCGTCCGCCGTCTTTTCGAAGACCGGGAAGTCGACCACAAACAAGAACGCCAATTCCTCGTGGTCATCGGGTTGGCCCAGTTGGAGGCGCAGCTCGCCGAGCACAGAAGAGACCACTTTGGTCTGATCGGCAACGATCAGGACTGCATCACCAGGGGTGACCCCCATCGTGGCTGCGACGCCGGCCAGTTCATCGTCGGTGAGGAACTTCGCCACCGGTGACCGGAGGGTGCCGTCGTCTTCCCCGACCATCCAGACCAGGCCCTTGGCACCAAGGTCCTGTGCGGCGGCCACCAGCTTGTCGAAGCCGGCCCGGGAAAGTCCCTGATTCCCGACGTTGATGCCACGTACCGCCCCACCATCGGCAAGTGCCCCTGCAAACGCCCGGAACTCCGATCCGGCGAACACCTCGCCGAGATCGATGATCTCCATCCCGAACCGGATGTCCGGCTTGTCGGTGCCGTAGCGAGCCATGGCCTCGCCGTAGGTCATGCGTGGAATCGGTTGCGGAATCTCGATGCCGCGGACGTCTTTCGCTACCCGGACCACGATCGCTTCAAGAGTCTCGAGGACGTCCTCCTGGTCCCAAAACGAGCCTTCGAGGTCCAGCTGCGTGAACTCGACCTGGCGGTCGGAGCGAAAGTCCTCATCGCGGTAGCAGCGGGCGACCTGGTAGTACCGCTCGACACCGGCCACCATCAACAACTGCTTGAAGAGCTGTGGCGACTGAGGAAGAGCGTAGAACTGTCCGGGACGGAGCCGGCTGGGGACAAGCATGTCCCTGGCACCCTCGGGGGTGGAGACCACCAATGTCGGCGTCTCGACCTCGAGGAAGTCCAGATCATCGAGGACGTGGCGCATCGCCCGGATCGCCTTCGACCGAGATCTCAGGTTCCCGGCCATCCGCTCCCGGCGCAGGTCGAGATAGCGGTATTGGAGACGACGCGCTTCGTCGGCGTCAAAACGCTCGTCGATTTGAAACGGAAGAACATCAGCCGTGGACAGTATGTCGAGTTTGGACACACCAACCTCGATCTCCCCGGTCTCCATTTCCGGGTTGACGGTTCCCTCGGGCCGTTCTCTGACCAGCCCGGTGACCATGATGCAAAACTCGTTGCGGAGGCTGCGTAGCGTTTCCTCGGATGCCGGGACGTTCTCCGGGTTGAGAACCACCTGCACTACACCCGATGCGTCACGCAGGTCGACAAAGACCACTCCACCGTGATCACGTCGCCGGGCAACCCAGCCGGCTAGTTGCACCTCTGTGCCGATGTCGCTCGCCCGGAGGGTGCCTCCGTGCGTGCTCCTGTACTTCGTCATGGTCATCCTCACTATCAGTGCGCCTCACCGAGCCATCGGGAAGACGGCGGCGGCCCGAGCCGAACCCGGCTGAGACTACTCAGCGTCTTCTTCAGAGATCAGTCAAGAAGGGGTTGGTGTGGCGTTCGCGCGAGATCGTAGTCGCAGGACCGTGGCCCGGGAGAACCCTCGTGGCATCGTCCAGCGTGAGGACTCGCTCCTTCATCGACTGCAGTAACGCCCCCCAGTCCCCGCCGGGAAGATCGGTGCGCCCAACGGACCCGGCAAACAGCTGATCACCGGAGAACAAGATGCCCTCTTCGGCAACATGGAAACAGCAGTGCCCCGGTGTATGCCCGGGTGTGTGCAAGACGTCGATGTTGATGCCGGCGAGACTGAGCTGCTGGCCGTTGGCGAGTGACTCCCAGGAATCTGGTGGCCCAAATGCATCCGGGTCCCACCCTGGAGGAACACCACCGATCAGCGATCGCAACTGCGAAAGAGGGTCCGCCGCCAACCATTCGTCCTCGGGATGCAGATAAGCACTGATGGACCACTTCTCGGCTACAGCTGCTGCTCCCCCGCCGTGGTCGATGTGGGCGTGGGTAAGCAAAAGGGCCTGCGGGAATAGATCATGGGCGGCAAGCATCTCGGCTATGCCCTCGAGGTCATCGGGGGCATCGATGATCACGCATGGCCCGCCTCGCTCGGGTGCGACTACGTAGCAGTTGGTCTCCGCCAGCCAGAGGGAACGGCCGTCTAGCAGTAGGGTCATTCCGATAACCCTTGTGGCACCAGACGGTATGCGTCGAACACGCCGTCGACCCTCTTCGTCTCGGCTATGACTCGCTCCAACTGCTGCGGATCGGAGAACTGGATTTCGAATCGAAGGATGGCGACCCGATCGCGGCCGGTCGCAGATGACGCCGCCTGGATATTCCCACCGTGGTCCGAGATGACTTCAGTGACGTCGCGCAACAGTTTCGAGCGATCCAGCGCTTCGATCTGGATCCACGAGAAGAAAGTGCCCGCGTAGTCCATGTCCCATGCGACATCGATGATTCGCTCCGACTTGTCGCCGAGAGCCCCGATGTTGGTGCAATCAACGCGATGGACCGAGACCCCGCGCCCGACCGTAACAAACCCGATGATCTCGTCACCGGGAACCGGGGCACAACAGCGGGCGACCCGAACCAGCATGTCCTCCAGCCCGTCGACGATGACGCCACCGGTGGGCAGGCGCGGTTTGGAGCGGACCGGCGGGCTGAGGAGATCATCGTCCTCTGAGCCAAGACCGTGCAGCCTCTCGAGGCGCGAGATGACCGTCAATGGGCTCAGCCTGCCGTCGCCAATCGCTACGTAAAGACCATCGACATCGTGATAGCCGCAGTCCTCAGCGACAGGAAGCAACGCCTCGTCACGCTTGAATTTGTCTACGGGCAGCGGAGACTTGCGCAGCGCCCGTACGATCGCGTCTTTGCCATCATGAAGAGCCGTCTCCCGGCGGGCCTTCGTGTACCACTGCCGGATCTTCGTATTGGCTCGAGACGATTTGACGAATTCGAGCCAGTCACGGCTGGGGCGAGCATCTGCTGCGTTGGTCGTGATGATCTCAACGATGTCACCCGACTGCAGTTCAGAGCTGAGCGGAGCCAGCTTCCCGTTGACCTTGGCGCCGACGCAGCGGTGGCCGACGTCCGTGTGGATCCGGTACGCAAAGTCCACCGGGGTGCCCCCGCGCGGCAAGACGTGAACGTCTCCCTTTGGCGTCAGGGCGAAAACTTCGTCTGCATAGAGATCGAGCTTCAGGTGTTCGAGGAACTCACGGGGATCCGTGGCCTCTTCCTGAAGGAACCGCAGATCAGCTATGAATTGAGGGTCTGTGCCCTTGTCGCCGTCCTTGTATCGCCAGTGGGCGGCAATGCCGTACTCCGCCCGGGAGTGCATCTCGTGAGTGCGAATCTGAATCTCGAGAGGCTTGCCATCGGGACCAAGCACCGTGGTATGCAAACTCTGATAGAGATTGAACTTGGGCATCGCGATGTAGTCCTTGAACCGGCCTTGGATCGGTGCCCAGAGGGTGTGGATCAACCCGAGTACCGCGTAGCAGTCACGCACCTCGTTGACGAGGACACGGACGCCCATCAAGTCATAGATCTGCTCAAACTCGAGACCGCTCGCCATCATCTTGCGGTAGATCGAGTAGAGATGCTTCGGACGACCCGTGACCTTGGCTTCGATGCCCTGGTTGGCCAGCTCCTCGCGGACCTGCTCCTTGACCCGCTCCACGTCCAGTTCGCGTTGAGGGGCACGTCGCCGGATCAGGTCCTCGAGCTCGGACATTCGTTTCGGATACAGCTCGCGGAAGCAGAGATCTTCCATCTCATGCTTGATTTCCTGGACACCGAGCCGGTGTGCCAACGGCGTCCAGACCTCGATGGTCTCTAGGGCGATCCGCTGCCGCTTCGCATCGGGAAGGTAATCCAGCGTCCGCACGTTGTGCAGCCGGTCGGCAAGCTTGATCAGCAGGACTCTGATGTCCTTGGCCATCGCAATGGCCATCTTCCGGATTGTGGCTGCCTGCTGCTCCTCGCGCGAGGAGAAGCGGATGCGGTCCAGTTTGGTCACTCCGTCGATCAAGGCGGCGACCTCTTCGCCAAACATCTCCGCAGTGTCTTCGAGCGAGATGTCTGTGTCCTCAACGGTGTCGTGAAGAATCGCAGCAATCAAAGTGGCCTTGTCCATGCCGTAGCTGGCAAGGATCTCGGTGACGATCAGCGGATGCGTGATGTACGGGTGTCCCGACCGTCTCATCTGACCGGCGTGGGCTTCGGACGCAACCTCATAGGCGCGCTGGACCGCCCCGAAATCCGCACCCGGATAGTGGGTGTGGAATTCCTCTCTTATCCGCTCTAGATGTATCGCGGGCTCAGTCTCAACTGTCTCAGGAAGCGCCATACCTCACCACCGCATGGACATCGATCCCGCCCATCCGCTCCCTGCCTCCAAGAAAGGCAAGTTCGGCTAGAACCGCAAACCCGACGACGTGAGCGCCAAGAGCACGGATGAGATCTGTCGATGCCCGGCCTGTGCCCCCGGTGGCGAGCACATCGTCGACAACGAGGACGTTGTCGCCGGGAGTGGCCGCGTCGCGGTGAATCTCGACACGATCGGTGCCGTATTCGAGGTCATAGACCTGGTGGTGAACATCATGAGGAAGCTTTCCCGGCTTCCGAACGGGGATGAAACCAGCCCCGAGCCGGACCGCAATCGGTGCCGCAAAGATAAAGCCGCGGGCTTCTACACCGACGACCTTTGTGACACCGCTGTCAAGATACGGTTCGATCATTGCATCGATAGCCTCGGTGAAGGCCCCGTAGTCGCCTAGCAGCGGCGTGATGTCCTTGAAGACGATCCCCGGCTCGGGGAAGTCCGGAACATCACGGATAAACGAGCGTATTTTTGATTCGATCACAGGTGCAGTCTACCGGCGCCGACTGCGCTGCTTGGGAGCCCGTGGTGTTGCCCCTGTCACTCGCTCCTCAGTTGCCATTGAGGTGGCTACCTCAGCTGCGGTGAGCACGGTCTCACCGGAGCGACGGGCGACCCGACGCTGCATCCGCTGCCACTCGGGCTCGCGCTCTTTCCACTCTGTGAGAAGCGGAGAAGCCACGAAGATCGACGAGTAGGTCCCGGCCGCGATACCGATGAAGAGGGCCAGCGCAAACTCACGCAATGTCGCCGCTCCCAGCAGATACGAACCGACGAACAGCAAGCTGCCGATCGGGAGCAACGAGGTCAGCGACGTGTTCAACGAGCGCATCAACACCTGGTTCATCGACAGGTTGGCGATTTCGGTGAACGTGTGACGGTTGCCCAACTCATGAACGTTCTCCGTGATCTTGTCGAACACGACCACTGTGTCATACAGCGAGTAGCCGAGAATCGTCAAGACGGCGATGACCGTGGACGGCGTGACCTCGAACCCAATGAGCGAATAGATGCCTGCCGTGATAGCGAGGTCGTGGAAAAGCGCCGTGAGTGCCCCGAGCGCCATCTTCCACTCGAACCTCCAGGTGATGAACAGAGTCACCACGATCAAGAAGATGGCGAGAGCTTCTATCGCCCGGCGGGTTATCTCCGATCCAAATGTCGGACCGACTGCTTCGATCGAAGTGTCATTGGGCTCAACACCTGCCACAGCGGCCACCGTCGCGACAAGTTCGTCACGCGCCTCAACGTCGAGCGGTTCGGTTTGCACGGTCACCGTCTCAGAGCCGTCGGGCTCGGTACGGAGCTGAACCCTCGCACCGTCCTGGCCGATTGCGGCCAGCCCGTCCCGATAGCCGGCGACGTCTTCGCTTGACTCATTGGGAGCTTCGACGATTGCACCACCGGTGAAGTCGACGCTTCCGTCGAACCCTCTGACTAGAAGCGAAAGCAGCGAGATGCCGACGACTACGGCCGAGATCACAAAGAAGCGACGGCGATGCCTGACAAAATCGAACTCGGTCTCGCCGCGGTACAGGTTACGCCAGAGGCTCATACCGCCACCTCCTCAGTCACCGTGCGACCCATAGCGCCTCGAATCGATAGTGCGCCGCCCTCACCGAGCCGGCTTCGTACCAACAGCTGAGCGAACGGCCTCGTGAAGTAGTAGGCAACGAAGACGTCGATCACGGTGGCAATTCCGAGTGTCAAGGCGAAGCCCTTCACCGGGCCGATCGCGAGCAGCCACAGCAGGACTGAGCCGGCGAGAGTGACCGTGTCGGCGGTGACGATGGTGTGGAACGCACGCTTGAAGCCGTAGTCAACAGCCGGTTTCAGCGCCCTACCCCGTCGATTCTCTTCCTTCACGCGCTCAAAGAAGACGATGTAGGAGTCTGCGGTGATTCCAACCGACACGATGATGCCGGTAACGCCAGAGAGGGTCAGCGTCGTCCCCTGTGCTTGACCCAGGAAGATGATGATGCCGATCAGCAACGACCCGAACACGGTAAACCCGAGCACGGCAATGACTCCGAGTATGCGGTAGTAGACCACCAGTGCCAGGGCAACCAGGAGCAAGCCGGCGATGCCGGCCACGAGGCCGGCGCGCAGCGAGTCGGACCCCAGGCTTGCGGACACCGATCCTTCGCTCTCCCGCTCGAATGTCGTTGGTAAAGCACCGTACTTGAGAACAGTCGAGAGATCCTCGGCCTCCGCCTGAGCGTTGTCGGTCGCTCCAATCGTGATGACGACGGTGTCTGCGGGCAAGGTCTCCCCTGCCGCCACATCGGCTGCAATGGAGGGAGCAGAAATCACCGTTCCGTCGAGAACAATGGCCATTTGCCGGCGCGGATCGCCATACGTGAACGTAGACAGGATGCCGGTTGCTTCCTCAAACTTGTCTCCGCCTTCGGAGGTGAAGGATGGGTCGACGGTCCAACCACCCCCGCCGCCGACCTGCACGCCGCTGAACCCGGGCTCTGCCCCGGTGAGATCGGCGCCGGTCAGAAAGGCCGGGCCGAGCGAGTAGAACAGGCCGTCTTCACCTTGCAGGTAGACGTTCTGAGTTGGGTCGTCGGCGAGACTCAATCCAGTCTCCGGATCTATGTCGTCCGGGATGACGGGCGGTTGCGTGGTCGTGGTCGTTGTTGTGGTCGTCGTGGTCGTTTCACCGTCGACGGCTTCGTCATCCGGTGCCGCAGTGGTTGTCGTTGTCGTCAACGACTCCGGCAACGGCAACGTTCCATCGAGAAAGGCCGGGCTGATCTGCTGGATCTGATAGACGGGCCGGAAGGTGAGCTGGCCGGTGGTGCCGACCGCGGCCAATGCACGCTCGCGATCTTCGACGCCGGGGAGCTGAACGAGGATCCGCCGGTCACCTTGAACGGAGATCTCCGGCTCCTGCACGGCACCAAGGCTCTCGATGCGGCGACGCATCGTCTCGACGGCCTGGTCTAGTACTTCTCGCTCAACTCCGTCGGGAGCGGCGAGGACCACCGAGAACCCACCCTGGAGATCCAGGCCGAGCTTCGGTTCCCACCCGGCACCAAGCATGGCAGCGAGCGAGCCCCAGGCAAGGGCAACAATGAGGATCAGTGAGATCCAAAGGGGGCGACGATTCACTCTTCTTCGTCTCCCAGTTTCTCTGCGATAGCGCGTACTGTCAGGCTGAGCTTCGTACCGCCACCGACATCAATGACGGCTTCATCATCGTCGATGCTGACGACTCTGCCGAGAATGCCGCCAATCGTACGAATCTGATCGCCGACCTCGACCGAGCTCCGCAGGGCCTGCATCTGGCGTTGCCGCCGGCGCTGCGGAAGGATCAGGGCAACGTAGAACAGCCCCCCGAAAATAATGAGCGGGAAAAGCAATCCCAGCAGCGAGCCTGTCGCTTCGCCGCTTCCTTCGTCTGTTGCTAGGAGCAACCCGGTAAGGATCGCGTGGTATGGCACAAGAGCCTCCAGTGGGAACCATGCCCGAGACCGAACGATTGGCTTCGGGCCGCCATAGGTTAGTGCGCTGCAGCATAGGAGCGAACTCGACTTGCAAACCCCGTGCGCTCGTCACGGTTGCGTGAATCAACGGTGCCGTCTCACGCCGACCGTCGTGCGATCGTCTCAGCGCGGAATGATTCAAACTTGCCGCCCGCAATAGCGTGGCGAATCCGTTGCATCAGGTGAAGTGTGTAGGTGAGATTGTGAATCGACAGGAGCCTGGGACCGAGGAACTCCTTTGTCGCAAAGAGATGGCGCAGGTGGCCCCGGCTGTAGCGCCGACAGGCGACACAATCGCAATTTGGATCGATCGGGGATGTGTCGCGCGCCCACTCGGCCCGCTTGATGGAGAAATCACCGTCGGCGCTGAGCACCTTCCCATGCCTGGCGAGCCGCGTGGGTAGAACGCAATCAAACATATCGACGCCGCGGGCAACACAATCGAGAATTCCTTCAGTGTCCCCCAGTCCCATCACATACCGCGGCGCTTCCTCCGGCAACTCCGGGACGACGGCTTCCACGGCTGCATTCCGGGCTGGTGGGGCCTCGCCGACAGACAGCCCGCCGATGCCGAACCCGGGGAACCCGAGCTCGGCCGTCGCCGCTGCCGAGCGCGAGCGCAGCTCGGGATCGGAGCCACCCTGCACGATGCCCCAGAGTGCCCGATCGTCACGTCGCTTCGCATCCAGAGCGCGCCGTGCCCACCGGAGCGTCAATTCCATCGCGGCCAGCGTGTCCTCCCGGGTTGCCGGCAGACCGATCAGTACATCCAGGATCATGGCCACATCGGCGCCGAGCTCCTCCTGAATGCCCACAGCCCGCTCTGGTGTCAGCTCCACCCGCGAGCCATCGTACGTCGACCGAAACGCGACTCCATCTTCGGAAATCTCTGGCTCCAGGCTGAAGACCTGATAGCCGCCTGAATCGGTGAGAATCGGCCCCGACCATGACATGAAGCCATGTAGTTCACCAAGCTCGGCCACCACATCCGACCCGGGTCGAAGCATGAGGTGATAGGTGTTGGCGAGGACAATGTCTGCTCCGGCTCTCTCCAGATCTTCTGCGTCAACTGTCTTGACCGTTCCCCTGGTGCCGACCGGCATGAACGCCGGCGTGTCGATCGCCCCGTGCGGTGTATGCAGCATGCCCGCCCGGGCGGAACCATCCCGATTCGATTGTTGCCAGGTCACGCTCATCGGCCGCTACCAGCGTTGATGGGCTTCTCGATGAACATCGCATCTCCAAACGACAAGAATCGGTATCCGCTGCCCAGTGCATGTTCGTAGATGTCGCGCCACGCTTCGCCCAGAAGCGTGGCGATCATCACGATCAATGTGGTGCGCGGGGCGTGGAAGTTGGTCAGCACCGCATCAACGACCTTCATCCGATACCCCGGGCTGATGAACAGGTCGGTGTCTCCCCGTCCGGCCGCAACGAGACCGCCGCCGGAGGCAGCACTCTCGAGCGTGCGAACGACCGTGGTTCCCACCGCAATCACCCGCCCCCCACGGGCCCTGGTTGCGGCGACAGACACCGCGGTCTCCTCGGGCACTTCCCAGGCCTCGGTGTGCATCTCATGGCCGCCGATGCTGGCAGAGTCGATGGGCCGGAATGTGTCCAGGCCAACCTCGAGGTCGACCTCGGCAATCTCCACCCCGGCTTCCGTGATCCTCTCGAGGAGTCTCGGGGTGAAGTGCAAGGCAGCCGTCGGTGCGGCCGCAGATCCAATTGTCTTGGCAAACAGCGTCTGATAGCGCTCCGGGTCATCGAGCCCGACGTGGATGTACGGCGGGAGGGGGACCTCACCGGTCGATCCGATCGCCTGCTCTACGTCCTCGCCGTCCTGAGTCCGCAAGGCGACCGTCACTTCCCCACGCACCGGATCGCTGAGGATCTCTCCACTGATCACGCCGAAGTCGAGAGCAAGCCCGGAGCGGACCCGGCGTGCGGGGCGAATCAGCGCTTCCCACCGCTCCGTATCGACCCGCCGGACCAACAACAATTCGACGGCGCCACCCGTATCCACCTTGCGACCCCGCAGGCGAGCTGCTCGCACCCGGGTTCGATTCACGACCAATAGATCTCCTGGGCTCAACAAGTCGGGAAGATCGGAGAATCTGCGATCTTCAAGCGGCCGACAGCGCAGGAGGCGTGCGGCATCCCGCGGCTCGATTGGTGTCTGCGCTATGGCCGCTTCAGGAAGGTTGTAGTCAAAGAGGCTCGTATCCACGAGCGACGAGAGTAGCGCCGTTGGTCTGCTGAGTCTCTGGTACCAGTTGGAGTCGGGACCGGGGTTTCGGTTAGCCTCCATCTCGTGACAACGCCGACTTCCGCCGACGCAGCTCCGGAACCCAGCTCGCTGCGCTTCCTCGCCGGGGAAACGCTTGCCGAGGGCCTCGATCGCGTTATCGCCGACCAGTTCGACACGGCGCTTGGCCTCGTGTCGGCACCTCCGGAACAACAGGCCGTCGCGGTGCACTCGACACGCAAAGCGCTCAAGCGGCTCCGGGCTTTGCTGCGATTGGTACGAGACACCATCTCTCTCGACTGCTACCACACCGACAATCAGGTACTGAAGCTGGTTGCGGCTGAACTCGCTCCGGTTCGCGATTCGCTGGTGATGGCCGAGGTACTCGACCGTCTCCTCCCCCACGATTCGGCCTCGCAGACCTCGGTAGACATCCTCGTTGCGCGTCTCCAGAGCCGCTACCGCGCCGAGTCTGCCGCTCTGCTCGAGAACAAAGCACAAATGGCCTCAATCGTCGAGCAGCTCGAGCACGTCCGGGTTCGCAGCAAGCGCTGGTCGATTCTCGCCGGCGAGGTCGACAAGCCAATCCCCCACGAGTTCAGTTCTATCGCCCCCGGTCTGCAGCGTGTCTACAAGCGGGGCAGGCGGGGCATGCGCATAATCGTCGACTCCCCAACCGACACCCTGCTGCACGTCTGGCGCAAGCGAGCCAAATACCTTCGTCACCAGGTGGAGGCGCTCAACATCCTCGATCCGGTCACTCTGATGCGCTACGAACTACAGCTCGAGCACCTGACCGACCTTCTCGGAGATGACCACGATCTCGCCGTACTACTCGCCCGCTTCAGCAACGATCCGTCTTTGGTCGAGGATGTAGATCTCGATCGCGTGCTCGGTGCGATCGGGAAGAAGCGACACGAGCTGCAGGCCAAGTCAATCGACCTGGGTCGCGAGTTCTTCGAGGACCCCTCGACCGATTTCCTCGACTACGTCGAGAACATTTGGAGCGAGGGCCCAACCTTCTAGACCGGCTGTTCAGAGCAGCGAAGCCTGCCCGCCGGGGTCCGGGATGGCAACACCCAGGTGCTGATACGCCCGGTGGGTCGCGACCCGCCCGCGTGGAGTGCGCTGGATGAAGCCTTCCTGCAGCAGGAAAGGCTCGTAGGCATCCTCGACGGTCTCCGGTTCCTCGCCAACTGCGATTGCCAGCGTCGACAGGCCAACCGGACCACCGCTGAACTTGCCGATAATCGCTTCGAGGATGGCTCTGTCGACCTTGTCGAGCCCGGCATCGTCGACCTCGAACACCCTTAGCGCCTTCAGCGCCGTCGCCCCGTCCACGACACCGTCGGAGCGTACCGTGGCGAAATCCCGTACCCGGCGCAGCAACCGATTGGCTATGCGTGGTGTTCCCCGGGACCGGAATGAGACGGTATCTGCGCCATCGGTGGTGACCTCGACGCCGAGGATCTCAGCCGAACGCGCCACGATCCGAGCCAGGTCCGCCGAGTTGTAGTAGTCGAGCCGGGCTACGTATCCGAAACGATCGCGTAGCGGCGGGGCGACCCGACCCACCCTCGTCGTCGCTCCGACCAGGGTGAACGGAGGAAGATCCAGGCGAATCGACCGAGCAGCCGGACCCTTGCCGACGACAATGTCGAGTTGGAAGTCCTCCATAGCCGGATAGAGGACCTCCTCGACCTGGCGCGGGAGCCGGTGTATCTCGTCGATGAAGAGCACATCGCCCTTCTCCAGGTTCGTGATAACAGCAGCGAGGTCACCGGGGCGCTCCAATGCCGGACCGCTGGTTGCCTGGAAGTGAGCTTCCATCTCCACCGCGAGAATCCCGGCAAGCGAGGTCTTCCCCAACCCGGGTGGACCGGAGAACAGCACGTGGTCAACCGACTCACCGCGCTGGCGAGCCGCCTCGATGAGGATCGCCAGACGTTCCTTGAGATCGGTCTGGCCGATGAAATCCTCCATGTGGCGCGGCCGTAGCGTGACCTCGTCGCGCTCCTCTTCGGGGAGCGGATCTGTCATCAACAGGCCCTCGTCACGCACCGCGGCTCACCTTTGCCTTCCCAGTTCCTGAAGCGCCTGCCGCAACGAATCTTCAACCGACCCGTCGGCTGGTACCTCGCGCAGGACATCGCGGATCTCGGCGGATTGATAGCCGAGACTCTCGAGAGCTTCCCGCACTTCGGCGACGGCGCTGCCAGCCTGCAGCGGCGAGTCGGGGACGTCGAGTTTTGGACGTAATTCGAGAAGCAGCTTCTGTGCGCTCCGTTGACCTATGCCGGGAACGGAGGTCAGTGCGGCAACGTCTTCACTGAGGACGACGTGGCGCAGGTCATCGGGCCGCAACGTCGCCAATACCGCAAGCGCCAATTTGGGCCCGACCCCGCTCACACCGATGAGGATCTGAAACAGGTCGCGCTCGTCCCCGCTCACAAATCCGTATAGAGCCAGGATCTCCTCGCGGACATGCAGATGGGTGTGGAGGACGGCAGGCTGCCCCACGGCGGGAAGCAGCGCAATAGTGCTTGGGGTGACCGCGACCTCATAGCCGACGCCGTTGACATCGATCAGCACCATCTCTGCAGTCTTCTCGGCGATCTCGCCGCGTAGCCGGCCGATCATGAGACCCCCTCCACCAAGCGTCGCAGCGACGCTCCCTGGATGTGGCAGAGAGCAATAGCCAGGGCATCGGCGGCGTCTGCAGGGCTGGGAAGCTCGTCCAGACCAAGCCGCATCGCGACCACCTTTTTCATCTGAAGCTTGTCGGCATTGCCGTAACCGGTCAACGCCCTTTTCACGGCCGACGGTGAGTACTCGGCAACCGGAACTTTGTGCTGAGCCAATGCAAGAAGGACAACACCCGAGGCCCGGCCCACCGAAGTTGCCGTCTGCAGGTTCTTATTCACAAAGACCTGCTCGATCGCAGCCGTATCGGGCTTGTGCTCGCTCAAGAGGTCATCGAGGTCGGTGTACAGCTCCGCCAACCGCCGGCCGATTTCGTGACCGGGATCGGTGCGGATAGCTCCGGCCGCAACGGCTCTGATGTTGTGACCGCGGCTCTCGAGTAGGCCGTAGCCAAGGGTGGACAGCCCGGGGTCGATTCCAAGAACGAACATATGTTCCCATAGCGTAGAGAGCAGGCGGTCTGATGCCAAGCACCGAGCTCATGTGCAGCGTCCTACCCGAGCGAAGCAAGCACCTCATCGGGGATGTCGAAGTTGCCATAGACGGCCTGGACATCATCCAGATCTTCGAGGACATCGACCAGACGGAGAACCTTGTTGGCACCCGACTCGTCGACCGCCACCGATACCGAAGGCATCTGGGTGACCTCGGCTTGCTCGATTGTGACCTCGGCGTCCTCGAGTGCCGACCTGACAGAAACGAGATCGCCGGGAGAGCAAATGATTTCCCAGGCCTCGTCGGACGCAGTGACGTCGTCTGCGCCACCTTCGAGGGCCGCCATCATGACCGTGTCCTCGTCACCTGCAGCCAGGATGTATCCCTTTTGCTCGAAGAGGTATCCGACCGATCCCGGTTCACCGAGACTGCCACCGTTCTTGTTGAACGCCGCCCGGACATCTGAGGCCGCCCGATTGCGGTTGTCCGTCAGAACGTGCACGTAGAGCGCTACCCCACCCGGGGCGTAGCCCTCGTACCAGACCTCGTCATAGACGACGCCCTCTTCAGCACCGGACCCGCGAGCAATGGCCCGTTCGATGTTGTCCTTGGGAACTGACGCGTCCTTTGCCTTCTGCACCGCAGTGGTCAACGTCGGGTTTGCGCTCAAATCGCCGCCGCCCTGCCGTGCTGCTGCCTCGATGGAGCGAATCAGCTTGGCAAAGAGCTTGCCGCGCCTTGCGTCTTGACGCCCCTTGCGGTGCTTGATATTCGCCCATTTGGAATGCCCGGCCATTCAGTCCACCTCCATCAGCAGTTCGTGAATCCTTGTGTCGTTGGTCAGTTCGGGATGAAATGAGGTTGCCAGGATACGCCCTTGACGTACGAAGACGGGGTGCTCCTCTCCCGAATCGGGTTCAGTTACCGATGCGAGCACTTCGACATCGCCGCCGACCTTGTGAATCCATGGTGCCCGAATGAACACTGCGTGGATGGGTTCGACCAGCCCGCTGACAGCTAGATCAGCTTCGAAGGAATCGACCTGACGGCCAAACGCGTTCCGCTCCACGACTACGTCAAGCACGCCAAGTTGCGGCTGCTCGTACCTCTTGGTGCCCGCCGCCAGAAAGATCATGCCGGCGCAGGTGCCCAGCACGGGCAACCCATCGGTGATCCGCTCCCGGAGCGGGTCTATCAAGCCGTATATCGTCGCCAACCGGCCGATCGCCGTTGACTCCCCACCGGGGATGATCAAAGCATCGATGTCGGCCAACTCCTCGGGCGTGCGCACCTCAACGCCGTCTGCGCCGAGCCTGCGCACCACTTCGAGATGCTCCCTGAAGTCTCCCTGGAGCGCGAGCGCACCAATCCTCATGTCGGACCGTCCTTAGTTCAGTGCTCTACAGCCCGCGATCCTGCATCCGCTCTTCGGGGCTCAGGGTGTCAATGTTGATTCCGACCATGGCCTCACCGAGGTTGCGCGACACCTTGGCGATCTTCGAAGGATCCTGATAGAAGGTCGTCGCCTCGACGATTGCCCGCGCCCGGACACTCGGATCACCAGACTTGAAGATCCCGGAGCCGACAAACACCCCGTCGCAGCCAAGCTGCATCATGAGAGCCGCATCGGCCGGAGTTGCGATGCCACCTGCGGCGAAATTGACGACCGGCAGCTTCCCGGTCTCGGCTATCTCCCTGACCAGGGTGAAAGGCGCCTGCAGGTCCTTCGCTGCTGCCATGAGCTCGTTCTCGTCGAGCACGGTCAGCCGGCGAATCTGCCTGTTCATCATCCGCATGTGCTTGACGGCCTCGATCACGTTGCCCGTGCCCGGCTCACCCTTCGTGCGGATCATTGCGGCACCCTCACCGATGCGCCGGAGGGCTTCACCGAGATCCTTGGCACCACAGACAAACGGGACCGTGAAATTCCACTTGTCGATGTGATTGTCGTCAACCGGCGTCAATACCTCGGACTCGTCTATGTAGTCAACACCCAGCGATTCGAGAACCTGGGCCTCGACGAAGTGCCCAATGCGGGACTTTGCCATCACCGGGATAGAAACCGCTTCGACGATCTGCTCCACAATCGATGGATCGGCCATGCGAGCAACACCACCGTGCGCCCGGATGTCGGCCGGTACCCGTTCGAGGGCCATGACGGCAACCGCACCGGCCTCTTCGGCTATTCGAGCCTGCTCGACATTGACGACATCCATGATGACGCCACCCTTGAGCATCTCTGCCAGACCTCGCTTGACGAGGTCGGTGCCTCGCTCTGATGCAGACGTGTTCATCTCAGCTCCTAATTACGTTCAATTCCAAGTGTACCGGTCGGTGCGACTAGCTCTGACTCGGCCAGCGAGCAGCTCGCTTCTCCAGAAACGCCGCCATACCCTCCTGGGCATCGTCGTGCGCTGCGTTGCCGCTCATCACGGGACCGGCGACCTCGTAGCCCGACAGCTCGGGCCGATCGATCTGCGCGTAGAAGGCGGCCTTGCCAAGGCCGATGACCTCGGAGCTGAACTGCAGGATGCGCCCCGCCATATCGTTCACCGCATCCTCCAGCGCATCCGCCGGTACGGCCGCGTTGATCAGACCCCAGCCGACCGCAGTTGCAGCATCGATCGGCTCCCCGGTGAGCAGCATCTGCAGAGCACGTTTACGCCCTATCGATCGGGCAATAGGCACCATCGGCGTAGAGCAGAAGAGGCCAATCTTCACTCCCGGCGTCGCAAATCGGCAATCCTCGGTAGCGATGGCCAGATCACAGGCGGCCACCAATTGACACCCCGCGGCGGTAGCCATGCCATGAACCTGAGCAATTACCGGCTGCCGGATTGCGTGCAATCGCAGCATCACATCTGTGCAGACACCGAACAACCTGTCGTAGAAATCTCCGTCGCGCCCGATCATCTCGCTGAGGTCGTGACCGGCAGAAAACACGGGACCTGCCCCGGCGACCACGACAACCCTGGCGTCTGCGTTCGCCCCGATGCCGGCCACGACCGTGTCGAGTTCCTCGAGCATTGCGATGCTCAGCGCGTTGCGACGTTCCGGCCGATTGAGCAGGATCCGGGCGACACCGTCGTCAATCGAGACGGAGATGTGATGCAAGTCCATCACTCGATCGTAACGCCGGCGATGACCTCTTCATATGCCTCGACGTATGCAGCAGCAACGACGCTGCCATCGAAGCGATCCACTGCTTCCCGGGCCGCTGCTCCCCGGCGGGCAATCTCGACGGGATCAGCGAGTAGCGCAGCAACGCTCGAAGCGAGGCCCTCGACATCGCCGGGCGCCGTGAAAACGGCAGCATCACCAGCGACGCGCACAAACGCCGGCAAACCGCTCGCGACAACCGCGCATCCTGCGGCCATGCCCTCAGCAACGACGATCCCAAAGCTCTCTCCACTCAGGTTCGGAGCGCAGTAGATGGCCGCCTCACTGAGATAGCGCAGCTTCTCGGTTTCGGAAACGCGACCCGCAAAAGTGACCCCCGCGGGTACCGGCCCGGGTGCTTCGGCCCCTACGACGGTCAGCGTCGCCTCGGGATAGGCGGCAAGGATTTGCGGCCATGCGGCGAGCAGCACCGGCAGGCCCTTGCGTTCGTCGTTGCGCCCAAGAAAAACAACCGAGCCCGCTCGCTTCTCGCCCGGTTCGTAGTCCGAGACATCAATGCCGTTCGGAATGATTCTCACTCGACCCGTGTAGTCAACGACCCGGGCGGCGATGGGGCTGACCGCGGTGATGACACCCAGTCTCTTGAACCAGCGCGCAGTAATTGGTCGACCCAGCCGGTAGACCCAGGCGGCCGGTCTCGAGGCATCGGCGTGGAAGGTACCGACCATTGGCACCGGCGCATGTCGGAGCGCCGCCAGCGATACCTGCGGCATGAGTGGCTCGTGAACATGGGCAACGTCGACCCGGCTCAGCGCATCGACTACCCGATCGATCGCGTGGCGCGATAGCGCGATCGGAGTCGTCGCCCCATTTGCCGGAACTACGGTGACCGGGCCGGCAGAGATGAAATCGGGGAGGTCGGCCTCTCCTGGAGCAATGATTGTTGCCTCGTGACCGGCGGCGCCCAGCCACCTGGCCAGCCGGATCACCTGGTCCTGAACGCCACCATGGGCTCCCATGTCATATGGGCAAACCAATCCGACCTTCATCGCTCGGCCTCTCGATCGGAGGGCCAATTGGGCACAAACAGATGCCAATCCTCTGGCTTTGTCCTGATGCGCTCTTCGAGCGCGTCCGCCAGAAGCTGAACTCCGGCGGCCACCTTCTCCTCTTTCGTGCCGGTTTCGGGTAAGGGAAGCGGGTCGGAAACCACATAGCGGTGCCCCGGCCCCTTCTCGAAGTACGAGCCAACAACCAGCACGGGCGCTCCGGTCTTCACTGCAAGCGCAATCGGTCCCGCCGGCATCGTCGTCTCCTCACCGAAGAACGTCACCGGGATCCCCCGTCCCGTGACATCACGGTCTGCAAGCAAAGCGACTGTGCCGCCCTCCTTGAGTCTCTTCATGAGGGCGCCGGTCGCACGGGCACCGCGCCCGGTCAGAACGATATCGATGCCGGCCATCTTGCGGACCTTCAGAAACCAGTCCGTGATCAGGGGATTGGGAAGATTCTCTGCAGCCGACATAACCGGCATGCCGAGATTCCGGGACACGGCCCCGGCGACCTCCCAATTGCCCATGTGCGGCAGTATGAGCAGGAGACCCTTTCCCTGCTCAAACGCAGCCCTCATCCCGGCTTCGTTTTCGACGACGGATTTGCCGACAAGGCCTTCGATGCGTTGCGGTCGAAGCCAAAACACCTCGGACCAGTAGCGGCCGTAGCTGGCGAACATGTCTTTCGATCTGCGCTTGATGTCGGCATCGTCGCCGAGGATTCGCCGCAAATGGCGCTGGATCAGCCGACGTCGGCCTCGGGCCAGATACCAGGCTGCTCGGCCGAGTGCACCGCCAACTGACCGCATGACAGATTCGGGCAGGGCACCCAGGACTCCGACAAAGCCCCTATAGACGAGGTATCCGAGACGATCCTTCACTTCAGATCCGTCACTCGTCGTCCTCAACGAGCTGCTGCCAGGTGCGTCGGCTGCGCTGGGCAACGGTGAGACCGGACAGCACGACAAAGATCCACAGCATCGGATGCAAGACCTTGCCGAACCAATCATGCAGGATCAGGCCTGCGAGCATGAGAATCATCCGTTCGCCACGCCCCATCCAACCCCCACGACCCTCGGCCCCCCAGCTCTCGGCCTTCGAGCGCACGTAAGGCGTCAGTAGCGAGAATGCCATCGCCAGGACGCACAGCATCAATCCGGTCTCATCGGATCGCAGACTGAAGGTGAGCCCGGCCCATAGTCCGACCTCGCCGAACCGATCGGACATGGTGTCGACGAATGCACCACGGATCGATGCGGTGCCCTGATATCGGGCCAACGGGCCGTCGAGCGCATCCAGCGTGGCCCCGAAACCGGCAATGAAGCCACCGAGCGCATATCTGTCGACGGCGATGAACCCCGCTCCAACGAGCGTCACGAGCAATCCTACGATGGTGATAGCCGTTGGGGTCATCCGGGCTTTGGACAGCCCCACGGCAATGGGATCAAGAATCGGGGCAAGCCGACTCCTACCCCTCAAATCGAGCACGGTGGTCTCCTTCCGGCAGGGAAAGCTACCACGCCGTCCGGCGCTTCCCTTCTCTGGCTACAATCCGCGCCACATGAGAATAGATAGAAAGGTAGGGGAGAAATAATGGATGAGGTAGGTGCAACGCTTCAAATTGCCGACCAATCTCTCGAACTTCCCGTCGTTCCTGCCAAGGTAGGCAACAACGGATTCGACATCAGCAAGCTCCGTGCGACAACGAGGACCGTCACATTTGACCCGGGGTTTGCCAACACTGCTTCGGCCAAATCGACCATCACCTATATCGATGGAACCGCGGGGAAACTGACACACCGCGGCTATGCGATCGAAGATCTAGCCAACAGCTGCAGCTTCCTCGAGGTGGCTTTCCTCTTGCTCTTCGGTCACCTTCCCAACAAGGCCGAGCTGGAAGAGTGGCAGTTGTCGATGAACCGCCACAGCCTGCTCAATGAAGAGCTCAAGCGCTTCTTTGATGCCTTCCCGAAGAAGGCGCACCCGATGGCCATTCTCTCGTCGGCCACCAATGCGATATCCACGTTCTACGAGGAGTACCACAACCCGAAGGACGAGGCTGCGGTTATCGAGAGCGCCCAGCGTCTCATCGCCAAGATGCCGACCGTGGCGGCATGGGCATACAAGAAATCGACCGGGTTCCCCTACATCTACCCGCGCAACGACTTGCGCTACGTCGACAACTTCCTGCACATGATGTTTGCGCTTCCGACCGAGGAGTATCACGTCGATCCGGTCATCGCCAAGGCGCTCAATGTGCTCTTGATCCTCCACGCCGACCACGGGCAGAACTGCTCAACCGCAACGGTTCGCTTTGTTGGTTCGAGCCAGGCGAACCTTTTCGCCTCAGTGGCGGCCGGTATGAACGCGCTGTGGGGACCGCTTCATGGTGGCGCCAATCAGGCCGTGATCGAGATGCTGTCGGAGATCCACAATGACCCGACGGCGACGACAGAATCGTACATCGCCAGGGCCAAAGACAAGAACGACCCGTTCCGGCTCATGGGCTTCGGCCACAGGGTTTACAGCAACTACGATCCTCGCGCTCGCATTCTCAAGAAGTTTGCGGACGATGTTCTCGACCGGGTCAAGGGCGACGACCCGCTGCTCAAGATCGCTGAGGAGCTGGAGCAGGCTGCGCTGAGCGACGAATACTTCCAGGAACGCAATCTGTACCCGAACGTGGACTTCTACTCGGGCATCATCTTCCGGGCTCTCGGATTCCCACTCCGGATGTTCACGGTACTGTTTGCAATCGGCCGGCTCCCCGGCTGGATCGCCAACTGGAAAGAGATGACGGAGGACCCGGTGACCCGGATCGCCCGTCCCCGTCAGATCTACGTCGGCGAGTCACCCCGTGCGTTCATCCCTCTGCACCAGCGGTAGCAGGCCGATGCAATCGGCGTGGAGTCTGACGCAATCAGACTCCACGCGAGACGACCGCAAACGCCCACCAAGATAAGCGCAGCGAGCAGCCCGCTAACGGGCGCGGGGCGAGGCTTGTTCGGCGGGCGGCACCGCTTCGGTGTAGGTCTCGATGACCTCGCCGGAGCGGCCATCGACCCTGACCAGACCACGCTGCGTCGGTGGCTCATCCGCAGAGAAGACCAGCACATTCCACGTTGGACGAGCCAGCAGGCCATCGAAGCCGAGAACTGCCGAGGCGTGGCCGACGGGGAACTCCGTTGCCGCGTTCGCCAGGTTCAGGGCTGCCGAATCCTCCACAGCCAGGTGTTGGCCCGCCGCCAGGTGGTAGACGGCGATCAGGACAAAGAGCCCGACTATCACCCACATCCCCGGCGGCAGTCCGAGAATGATCCCGGCAGCCGCCGCGACGGCGGCAACGATGTACACCAGACCCGCCCGACGCCGGCGTGCCGGGTCGGGAACCGCGTAGGGACCCAGCACGTTCGCATCGAGGTCGTCCGGCATTCCCGCTGCCGCGGCAACCTCGGCCGATACCTCAATGGCTGGCAGCTCAGGCCGGCGATCGCTCATAGGCCCGTGTGGGCTCGGTCGTAGGCAGCCTGGTCAACGACGTCTTCGCCGCGACGTCGATGCCAGCGATCCCATACGACCAGCATCGACGGCAGGACCAGAACGCTGGCGATGAGAGCAAACACGATCGCCCAGAACGTCACCTCACCAAGCTGCTGGAAAGGCTTGAGCGTCGATGTCATCAGGATGCCAAACCCCGCCGCAGTCGTGAACGCCGAACCTGCCAGAGCGCCACCGGTATGCGTCGTTGTCGAGCGGATGGCCTCCTCCGGGTTGTCGAAGCGCTGCCTGTCTTCCTCGTAGCGGTGCGTGATGTGGATTGTGTAGGGGACGCCGATACCGATGGCCAGATTGGCGATCATCGCAGTCACCGGATTGAAGGAGATACCCCGGGCCGCCATGATGCCGAACACCCAGAGCACGATCAGCACAACAGGCAGGATCGTGATAACCCCCAGGAACGGGCGCCGCACCTCGATATAGAACGTCAAGACGAGCAATGCCATCGCCGCCAGAATCGTGATCGCCAGTGAAGATGCCTGGCTGTCCTGGAGAGCAGCAACGACACCTGAACTGATGATGTTCTGGTTGGTCGGTATTGCGGTCACCCCGGTTGCCACGACGGGGGCGAAGTCGTCCTTGAGATCGTCCGACAACTGGCCGGCTCCGGCTTCACCTGCCTGCGTCGACACTCCAACGTCGATGTATCGGTAAGACCCGTCGACCTTGGCGATCGTACGTGCCATCACGTCGGGCAGGGCGATGGCGGCTTCGTCGTAGAGGGCGACAACGTCCACGTCGGAGCCCACGGTCAGGTCCGGCTGCAAGCCGGCGGCGGCCGCAAACGCAGCGAACTCGGCGTCGTAGGTCTCAGGATTGCCACCCTGCTCGGGTGCCTGAACCAATTGCGCGATCGCCGAGACCGGCGACTCCGCCGCCGCTTGCGGGCCGAACTGAACGACATTGGTTGTGTCCCCCATGTTCGCCCACGCCGCGACCAGTGCGTTGTGTACCTCCGGGCTCGCGACGTCACCTTCGATGATGACCTCGGTTTCCTCACCAAAGCCACCACTGAACTCGTCGGTGATCGTATCGAATGTGGTGAGAAGCTCGTTGCCCTCAGGGACGAAATCGGTGAAAGAGAATGTTGTGCTGAGATTGGTCAGACCGATGAATCCGGCGACCCCCAATATGCCCGCAGCGATCAGAGTGGTCACGGCGTACTTCTCAGCGAGCACAGATGTTGCCCCCATCACCTTGGGAAGCAAACGCTCGCTCTGATGACCGAACGCCTGTCGCTCGAGATGGCCGGCCGTCTCCGCCCGCTTGTCCAGGATGGTGCGAATCGCAGGAACGACCGTGAGCATCAGCACAAACGCCGAGGTGATCCCTACCGCGGCCAAGATGCCGAAGTCGCGCAGAGCAGTCACCGGATTGACGACATTGGTCAGGAAGCCGACAGATGTTGTTGCGGTTGCAAGCACCAATGCGACGCCGACCGTCTTGGTGGCTCTGGTGGCCGCCTCGGGGACGGCGATACCGGCACCCAACTCCTCGCGATACCGGCTGGTCATGTGGATGGCGTAGTCAACGCCGAGACCGATCAGCAAGATGGGGAGGATCTGGAGGATCTCGCTGAAGTTGCCGATGATGTTCAGGTACTTCGGACCAAGGATCACTCCCGCCCCGTTCATCCACACGATCGAGATGATGATCACGAGCATGGTTAGACCCATATCGGCCATGGCCCTGCGGAAGGCGCGGAATCTCGTGAGCTTCGCCCGCGGATGGATCCAGAAGACGAACATCAAAATCACAATGATGATCAGGAACGCCGTCCCGAAGAGCCGGCCGATCTCTGAGTTGAACTCGTCTGTGTCGGAGAAAAGCAAGGCAAAACTGAACGCCGATCCGTCGCTAACCGAGTCGGCGCCGGTGGCCGCAACGATGTCATCCGCCATCGCGACCTCGATTCCCTGGAGAATCGTGAAGTCATCATCCTCGAGGTCGGCAACATTGAGGAAGACCACCATCAGGCCGGTGCTGGCTGATGGAACTGACAGATCAGAGCTTTCCCCGAACAGGCCTTCCACCAGTCCCCGAATCTCGGGCGGCACCTGGCTCAGGCTCTGCAAGAGGCCCTGTTTGACGTCCGCATCGGTCAAACCGGCGACCAGGTCGGTGAACGGGACATCAAGCTCCTGGGCCCGCATCTGCAGACCCTGGATCAGCGGGTCGTAGAAACCGACGATGTCTCCCCCGGGACGATTGCGGAAAAGGTCGCCGGCCTCGCTCGAGGCAATAGCATCGCGAATCGCCAGATAGTCACGTAGACCGGCCGCGGTGAGCAGGTCCTGACCCTCGCGGGCCGAGACTACGACCTGCACCGGCTCCTCAGAACTGTCCGAGAAGTACTCCGAGATGACGTCCAGCGCCAGGAACTCCGGCGTATCCGGCGAGAACCCCTCGTTACCGGAGGCCGTCTCCTGCTGCGGCAGGAAGCCTCCAAGCACAAGCGTTATGACAATTGTCCCTGCGATGATGCCCCAAGGGGACTTGGACACCATGCCGGACATGAGACGAACGAGAGTCTTCACGTGTTATGCCTTCCGTATCAAGAACGTCTGGAGGTATTGCTGAATCAGCGGACCGCAGCATAAACCTCGCCACGGCAACCGAATGTCACTGCGGGGGCCGGCAGAGCTCAGCGAGCTCGGCAACTACATCTGCAACCGGAACGCCACGGCGCTCATCCTGCTGGCGGAGCCGGAGACCGGCTGTGCCTGCCTCGACATCGTTGTCGCCGACGACCAGAACCGCAGGGTGCTTCTGGGTGATGGCGCGACGGATCTTCTCGCCCACCGTGTCGTCTGCACCGTCAACCTCGACCCGCAGCCCGGCTGCTCGCATCTGGGCCGCCACTTCCTCGGCGTACTCGAGATGCCTATCTGCCACTGAGACAATGGTGGCCTGCACCGGCGCCAACCAGCCCGGGAACGCACCTGCATAGTGCTCGATGAGGATGCCGACAAAGCGCTCAATCGAGCCCATGAGGGCACGGTGGATCATTACCGGCCGCTCCCGGGTGTTGTGATCGGTGGCATAGAGCAAATCGAAGTTCTCCGGCTGGGCGAAGTCGACCTGGAGAGTCGACAGTTGCCAGCGGCGGCCGATGGCATCGCGCACGTGGACATCGATCTTGGGGCCGTAGAACGCTCCCTCGCCTTCAGCGACGTTATAGGGCAGATCAGCGGTCTCGAGCGCGAGCGCCAGTGCCGCCTCTGCTTTGTCCCACATCTCATCGCTGCCGATGTACTTCTCCGGATCCTTGGTGGAGAGATCCGCTTCGAACTCGGTGAACCCGAAGTCGCGCAGCACCATCAGTGTGAAGTCGAGCAGATTCTGCAGCTCGGTCGCGATGTCCTTCTCTTCGATGAAGATGTGACTGTCGTCCTGGGTGAAGCCGCGCGCCCGCATCAGGCCGTGCACGACACCGGAGCGCTCGTAGCGGTAGACGGTGCCCAGCTCAAACATGCGCAGCGGAAGCTCGCGGTAGCTCCGCCCCCGGCTCCCGAAGATCAGGATGTGGAACGGACAGTTCATCGGCTTCATCCGGTACTCGGTGGACTCGTCGAGCACCATCCCCGGGTACATGCCCTCTTTGTAGAAGCTGAGGTGCCCCGACCGGTGCCAAAGGTCAGCCTTGGCGACATGCGGAGTCGCCACGATCTCGTAGTCGTGGGCAAGGTGGGTCCGTCGGCTGTAGTCCTCGATGATCATGCGGAGCAGGCCACCCTTGGGATGCCACACCGCCAGCCCGCTGCCGAGATCCGCCGGGAATGAGAACAGCTCGAGTTCCTGGCCGAGTTTGCGATGGTCGCGACGCTCGGCCTCTTCGAGCCGGGTGAGATAGGCCTCGAGTTCCTTCTTGCTCTCCCACGCGGTCCCGTAGATGCGCTGCAACTGCTGCTTGTTCTCGTCGCCCCGCCAGTAGGCGCCGGCGGAGCGCATGAGCTTGACGGCTTTCAATCGCTTGGTCGATGGCACGTGGGGTCCGCGGCACAGGTCGACGAACGAGAGGTTCCGGTATACCGACACCTCGGATCCGGCGGCTCCCTCATCTTCGTCAACCGAGTTGATGATCTCAGCCTTGAAGGGCTGGTCGGAGAACACCTCCAGCGCCTCTGCTGCCGACAGTTCCTCGCGCACAAACGGCTGGTCCGCGGCAATGATTTCCGCCATGCGCTGCTCGATACGATCCAGATCCTCAGGGGTGAACGGCTCATCAACCTCGAAGTCGTAGTAGAAGCCGTCTGTGATCGGCGGGCCGATCGCAAACTTGGCACCGGGATATAGATCTAGAACTGCCTGCGCCATGACGTGTGCCGCCGAGTGACGCATCACGTGACGACCGTCTTCGGTGGCGTCGGTAATGATCTCGACCATTCCATCGGCAGTGATCGGACGACCCAAATCGATCGCGTTTCCGTCGAGCTTGATGGCGACCGCGGCCTTCGCCAAGCGCGGCCCGATGCTCGCCGCGATCTCAGCACCCGTGACGCCCGAATCGAAGCTTCGCTCGGATCCGTCGGGGAATGTGATTTTCAGTGCCACGGTCTACCTCTCAGCGTTTGGCCGACAAGAGTAACCCACTGTGATGCAGGTTCCGTCCTCACGTGAGAGAATAGGAGCAACCTGATGAAGGACGTGTGGTGAAGCCAATCGAAGTTGCACAGAAACTCGCTGCCGGTGGACGAGTTCACGAGTTGACTGGAATGGAACGCGGCCAGTCGGCGAATCGTGTCTTTCGCATCTGGGTCGGAGATGGAACCCGAATCGCCAAGATCTATGGAACTCCGGCACGAGAGCGTCGCGAGTTTCACGCCCTGGAAGCGCTGGCCTCGCTGACGGGCACGCCGCAATTGATCGATCGTGGCCTCGAGGGAGACCTGCACTGGGCAATCTTCGAAGATGCCGGACGATGGAATCTCGAGACGCTTCCTGAAAACCCGGGATTGGCTCGCAAAGCCGGTGAAATCCTGAGGAGCGTCCACGATACCGATCCGGCAAAGATCACCAATCTGAGCCGCGGCATGGATCAAGAATGGGTTGCGGTCGATTTCCTGTCCACGTTGCGACGACTCGAGCGGTACCGTCGGCGCCTGGATCTTCCCGGAGACCTTATCGCGGACGCTCGTGAGGTCCGCCCACCGTTCGCTTCTGACCCACGCAGCGCCCACACCAATCCGGCGCCAGACAACTTCGTCGTCGACGACAACGGCAAGGTCACCCTCATCACATGGGAATGGGCCACGGTCGCCCCTTCGGAATGGGATCTATCCAAGGCGTCCTGGCTGCTCGGGGTCAATGCCGGTCCACAGGCCGCCGCAGCCTTCCAAGAAGGTTACGGACGGACGCTCGATCAATACCAGCTTGATCGTTGGGTGGTCTACCACACTGCGATGACGCTTGTTTTCCGAGTAGAGAGAGCGATGGATGCGGCCATCGGCACCCACGAGATCTATCTCTCCGAGTTCAAGCGGGCAGTTGCGGCCGCCACCCTCAATGCCGGCGTTGGCGAGTAGGGCCCAACCGAACTCAGTCGCGATGAGCGTACCGGTACGCCTCGAGGATTCGAGTCGTCTGGAAACCAAGCTTGGCATAGAGACCGACGGCACGTTCGTTCTCGGCCTCCACGTAGAGCCTGGCCTTGCTGACATGACGCTTGTTGCCGAGATAATCCAGACCGTGACAGACCAGCGCCCGGCCTAGACCACGACCCTCCCAACCGGGCACCACACCGACGATATAGATCTCGCCGAGGCCGTCGTCGTGGATCTTGGTCCAGCAACTCCCGGCAAGCTCATCTCCGTCCCAGGCGAGGAAGAATCCATCCACATCGAACCAGGTCTGTGCGATCCGATCCTCGAGATCTCGTCGTGTCATCGATCCGTTTTCGGGGTGCCCGGCGAACGCGGCGTTGTTGGCCTTGAGCCACTCTCGCTCATCAACTCCCATCCGAAAGGTTGTGAGATTGAATCCCGGCATGGACTTATCCAGGCACTCGATCGGGAGGGGGCGCCGCATCTCGAGGAGTTCTCGCTCCCGAACCCATCCGGCGCTGCGGGCCGCCTCCGCCACATAGGAAGCCCTTGCCCAGAGGACCAGCTCCCCATCGCCGGCTTCCTCCAGGAGCGAATCGATCAGATCTCTAGCGACCGCGTTATCACGGAACCGGGGGTCGACCACGATCTCGACGGCCCAGTGCCCTTCCGTGTCGGTCGAGCTGCGATGCCAAGCTGCCTGAGCGTATCCGACAAGATCACCGTCATCGTTGAATGCAATCCGCTCTCTGGCATCGAGCCGGCCGTCCAAGCGCATTTCCTTGTACTCCGACAGAGCAGGCTCACCATCGGTGCGGTTGACTGCATCGAGGAACGAACGAAGCTCAACCCGGAGATCCGGGTGAAGTCGAGATGTTGTCACATCCATGCTGGCTCCAAGATGCTGACGTTAACCATCGGCCCTCTGACCGGCGCAGGCTAGCGATTCGAACGTATCCTAAGGCGGTGAGCAGAGTTGGTCTTGTTCTCGGAGGTGGAGGAATAACCGGCGCCGCATTCCAATTCGGCGCCCTACTCACGCTGCGCCTTGCTACCGGCTGGGAACCCAATACCGCCGACGTCGTTGTCGGCACCTCTTGTGGTGCGCTGACGGGAGCGATGGTTCGGGGCAACCAACTGAATCTGAAGACGTTCGTTGGCAACGCTGCATCGCGCGAGGACGTTGCTGCGACCCTCCGCGAGCGGGTCTTCACGAGGAGCCGACCTACCGGCGTCATCCGCTGGGTTCGGCGCGGTATCCTTCCCGGACTGCGCAGGCCCGATCTGAGCCTCGCTCTGGGCAGTCCTGCGATCTATTCCACCCAGGGGCTAGCCCAATGGGTGACCGAGGCTCTCGGCGACGCGGCGAGCAGTTGGCCCGACCAAGCAACCGTCATCGTCGCCTACGACGTCGAAGAGCGGAAGCGAGCACCTTTCGGAACCGAGGCCGCTCCCCCGGCTCAACTCAAGAATGCCGTCGCCGCCTCAGCGGCGGTACCCGGCATCTTCCAGCCGGTTCGGATCCGTGATCGGTGGTACGCCGACGGTGGCCTTGCCAGCGGAACATCTATCGACCTTGTTCTGGGCTCGGATCACGCCCTTGACCTGATCATCGTCGTCGCCCCACTGGCCGCGGCCGAACGTCGTCCCGGGGCTCGCTTCTATGAGGACATATTCGATCGATTCGGCCGAATGGCTTTGGAAGCCGAGGTTCGACTAGTCAAGGAACACTGGCCGAACACCGACATCCTCGTTCTTCGCCCGGATCACAGGGTCCTGGCGGTGGCGCGTCCCAATCCGATGTCGACCGATGCGGCAATGCCCGTGTTCATCCGCACCATTAGATCAATGAAACACGAGCTGGCTGCCCCCGCGACGTGGAACCTGCTGCGTACCCATCTCGTCCCGGCGTAGGGGCCGCTTAGGTGACTTCGCGCAGCTCTTCGAGGAGACGATCGACCTTGTCGCTGATGTCTGCGGTCGACTCTTCCGGTTGCGCAGGATCGGCTTCCGGCTGCAGTTCGCCGGACTCAACCACCTCGAGGTGTGGCGCCTCGTCAACCGTCGACTCTTCCGCCACTACCGGCTCCGCGGTGGCGGGCATGTCATTGGTCGGCGACATGACCGGCGCCTCTTGGGCAGCCTGCACGACGTCGGCGACGTGGGCTTCTGGCATCGGTGGCGCGGGCGGCACCGGCGGTGCGGGTGGCATCGCCGGCGGCAGTTGCTCTGCGCCCACTGCTGGCTGAGCATCGGTCTCCACCGTCTCGTCGCCGGGCTCCTCGACTGCGGCCGGCTCGATGATCTCGGCAGAATCGAACGACTCCGGCTCCACCGGATCCGGCTCAATTGCAGCGAGCAATTCTGGCGTCTCTGCGGTTTCCTTTGCGTGCTGGAGCGCGCTATCGAGCGCTTCGCGTGCGCTCGCCAGACGGGGGTTGGCATCGCCGTGCAGTTCTCTCAGGGCGTCCTCAGCAATCGCAACCTGACTCCGCAGCTCCTCGATTCGAGCGACGAGCAATTCACTCTCGGCGAGCGCGGCTTTTGCCACGTTGCGAGCCTGCGCGGTCGCACCTGCCGACATGGCCTCGGCCTTTGCCTCGACCTCTGCCGTGATTGCCTGAGCTCGCTCCTCTGCCTCGGAGACAAGACGGGCGGCCTTCTCGTCGGCTTCCCGCTGCGTCTGCTCGGCTTGTTCACGCGCTCCGGCCAGAAGCTCTTCCTTGGCGTGGGCCGCTGCCTTCAGCGTGAGCCGCAGGGCCTCTTCCGATTCGTCGGCGTCCTGGACCTTTGCTTCCAGAGACGTAACGGTGCGCTGCAGCTCGGCCATTTGCGCCTCACGCTCGGCTACGGCGGCAGCGATCTGAGCGAGATGGGCGTCAACAGAATCGGGGTCATAGCCACGGCGGTTCAGCTCGAACTGCTGTCCGGTGATGCTCTGATGTGATAGGTCCACAAGATCCCTTTGGTTGCGCTGGTTCGATTGTACGACCCACGGTTGCCGTGTGTGTCGGCTAATGGAATAGGTCGCTCGACCCCTAGACGCTTCGGCAGAATCGTTGTTTAGTTGAGGAGAACTACTTACAGCAGTCAAACCGACAACGCACCGCGACCAAGAGGATGGCCCTGATCATGAGCGTGTTTGTAAAGGTGAGCAATTTCATACACGGCCTGGCCGACGACGAACAAGGCGCCAGCCTCGTCGAATATGCCTTGCTCGTCGCACTGATCGCCATTGTCGCTGTTGTAGCCGTCGCCGCTTTTGGCGGGTCACTCTCCTCCGAGTACTCCGACATCGCCGACTCGATGCCGTAGAGGACTCCGGCCTTCGATTAGATGGGCGGGCGAATCTCCCAATAGAATGCCGTGCGGAGGCATTCGATGATCAAACAGACAGCCGCAGCTGTCGTCGTTTTCCTTGTCGCGATCGTGATCGGTGTGCTCTTGACGGGTCGATCTTCTGATGAGCCCGTCGTAGCGACCACCATCGCTGCAGCCAGCACGACTACGACCGAGCCACGCGCTGTGTTTGTTGCCGACGGGGAGACCATTGTCGGCCCGGTCGCAATCATCGCCGCTGCCCCCTACGTCGACGGCACGCAATTGGTCGTCGGGTTCGACGTCGCCAACCTCGCCCCCACCGGAGATGCCGCCGACGTCATCGAGCAGCTCGGCTTCGGCAGCCAGGTGGTCATTCCCCCTGAGGAACTGAACACGGTATATCTCGACAACTGGGTGCTCACCGCCGGCGGTGAGCAGATCGACGGAACCGCAGCGAATCCCTCGGCTCGTGCCGCCCGTTTCGAGGTCGGGCCGGACTTCGACCTGGCGTCGGTTGAGAACATCGCCATCTCGTCTTACGCCCTGCTCACGCCGGTGAGTGTGGAACTCGAACTCGGCATCGGAAACGAATCTGGCCGGGTCGCACCCGGGGTGACGGCCCGGCTTCTTGCGGTCACTGAGCAAGCCAACACGATCGTGCAGGTCGAATTGCTTTCCGACCGCGGATTCAATCTGGACAACCTGCGGGTCTCCGGGACCGGACCAGGCTGGCTATCGGCGGTCCGCGAGGCCGAGGGACGGCCCCGGTGGAATCTCACCTTCGACTCCGCATCGGCGCCCTCCCCCATCCGTATGAAGATCGAAGGCTCGGTTTGGGTGACTGTGAACGGCTCGATAGATGTGTCTGTGGAGGAGCCGGAGTGAGCGAGAGCATCTGGGAGGAGCTCGCACGGTCGCCGCTCGACCCGGATCCGAGCGAATCTCCTTCACCCCTGGATTGGATAATCCCGGTGGCTATCGCCGGGATTGCCGGTCTCCTCATTGGGGTATTCGTGCTCGGCTCGAACCGCGCTGACACGACCACGACCACCGTCGAAGCTGCGACGACCACAACGACTACAACTCAGCCACCCGAACCGGACCCCGAGGTACCGACCGGCTACGTGGATATCGACGGAGTCGGGCTGAGCGCCGTCGCCGCGTACAGCCGCGGGGACAACCTGTACGTCGTCGTGAACGAAGCGACGCGCAGCGACCACGACCCGATCGAGACAAACTCGTTCCATTCCTCCGACTGGGTCCTTGCGGGAGACGGAGTAGAACTGACAGCGACACGGGCAATCGAGTCCACTCTTGCCCCAGGGGTCAAAGCGATCGAGTTTGCCGGCGTTGCGGCGCTGCCCGAATCAGAGCCAAGTCTCGTGGTGAGGCAGGCATCGGCGATGGTGGTCAGGACAGGGTGCCAGGGCTGCGGGGCACAATCGGTGGCCGAGGCTTCCGGAGAGGTTGCACTCGAGGGCCTCGATCGGCCGTTCGCTCTGTCCGAGCCGCTGCTGATCGACATCGGCAGCGGTATCACCCTGGCGATCGACCATCTCGAGTTCACCGACGAATGGGGCTACGCCCAGTGGCATGTTGCAGACGAGAATCAGGCCCGAATCCGAGCCGACATCCGCGTGGTCTTCGAGGGAACCGACGATCCGGCATTTGATGGAGAGAACCCGACCCAACTCATCCCGGAGAACCTGTTCGGCTCCAGTCAGCAGAATCCGACAACGGCGAATCCCCAGTCGTTCACCAGGGCGGGATCCTTGGTTCTCGACCGCGTTGGCGAACTGATCTCTGACGTGAACTCACCTACCGGTCTCCTCCTGACGTGGTCGGTGGAGTGGCAGCACCCGGTCGGCGAGCCAATCACATTGTCGCTGGCGAATATCACTGATCTCGGGACAATCGAATAGGCCCGATTTCATAGATAGTCCACCGATTTTTAACTCCATTCTTAGGGTCGGCGCCGAACATCCTTCATACAGATCGAGAAGGACGCACTATGGAACCGCGTGAACCCCAGACGTCAATCACCCCGCCCGCCCCCACCGAGCCTGCACCCGCTGCCCCTGCGCCCGCCCGACGCCCCTCATACTGGCGTTGGTATGTAGGCGCATTGGCTTTGGCCGTTGCGGTCGCCGGCGGTGCCGTCGTTGCGGCGAGCGACAACAGCACACCTGAAGCGCGGGCAGTAGCGACTACATCAACGACAACCACCTCGGCGGCGGCGACTCCTGCGGCGGCAACCGATGCGGCGACGATCGAGACACCCCTCGCCCAGGTCGCCCCAACGCCGCTGCTGCTCGACGCCGCCGCCGTCGGCAACGCCGTGATTCCCTCGGTGGTAACCGTCCAGGTAAGCGGTGCAGCCTTCAACGGCCAGGAGACGATCCTCGGGTCGGGTTCGGGGGTGGTCTACGACGACGCCGGGCATATCATCACCAACGAGCACGTCGTGTCGGCCGGTTCCGCCTACGAGGTTGTACTCTCCGATGGGCGGATCTACCCGGCCGTTGTCGTCGGCACCGATGCGACCACGGACCTCGCGGTGCTAGAGGTCACCGCGGAGGATCTTCAGCCCATCACCCCTGGTTCCTCCGGTGGGCTAACGGTAGGTGATCCTGCTGTGGCCGTGGGCAGTCCGCTCGGTCTCGACGGCGGGCCGTCGCTGACCGTCGGCGTGATCTCGGCGTTCGGGCGTCAGGTGCAGACGAGCGCAACAACCATTCTCTATGGAATGCTCCAGACCGATGCCCCCATCACGTCCGGATCGAGCGGAGGCGCACTGGTCGATGCGGCAGGTCGACTCGTCGGCATCACAACAGCGGTCGGCGTGAGCAGTGTTGGCGTGGAAGGCATCGGGTTTGCGACACCGGTCGAGATCGTCACCCGTGTCGCCGATGAGATCATCGCAACTGGGTCGGCGTCGAACCCCTATCTGGGCATATGGCCGGAGCCTTCCCTTGAAGACACCTCCGACGGCGGCAGCATCCCGCGCGGGATCGTAGTCACCCGGGTAGACGACGGTACGGCCGCAGCGGCCGCCGGAATCGTCGACGGCGATGTCATCGCCGCCATAGACGGGCTCGAGATCCAGAGCTTCAACGACCTCGTGGCGGCGCTTCGTCGCTACGGCGCTGGAGACACGATCGAGATCAGGCTCGACACCGGGGTCGAAGTTGCCGTCACGCTCGGTGATCGACCCGACGGTTTGTAGATCTGGCCCGTTGCGGGCTTGGTACTCTCTGGTCCCAAGCTCGCAAAGGCAACGCCAATCACAACCACAACACAAACCCAGCAGATCAGCGACGGTGTCGCTCGAGTCACCGTTGCGACGGCGTTCGGTCCCCGTATCACCGGCTTCTCGCTCCTCGACGGGGAGAACGTGTTGGCGGACCTCGGTGACCTGGGTATCGACCTCCCCGATGGTCGCGCTTACACATTGCGCGGCGGGCATCGGCTCTGGGCTGCACCCGAGATCCCCGAAGTCACGTACGAACCGGATGACGACCCTATCGCAGTGGTGAGGTCCGACCGCAGTTTGACTCTGCAGTGCCCGGCGAGTGAAGACGTCGGCATCGCCAAGACGATCGCGATCACGCTGGTCGCCGGCAGGGTGACCCTGGCCCACACCCTGGCGAACGAGGGCTCCGCAACAATCGACATTGCCCCATGGGCCATCACCCAATTACCCCCCGGAGGCACAGCGGTAATCCCGCTGCCGCAGGATCCTGCCGATCCGCACGGCCTTCTACCCAACGGCAAGATCGTTGTGTGGCCGTACACCGGTGTCGATGACAGTCCGTTCACAATGCGCGACCGGCTGCTGCTTCTCGAGGGCACGCGGACCACCGCGACCAAGATCGGCACGACTCTCGAACGGGGCTGGCTGGCGTACGCCCGGAACGGTCTTGTGTTCGTGAAGCGCGGCACTCACCAGGTCGGAGGCCGCTACCTGGACTTCGAGGCTTCCGCACAGTGCTACTGCAATCCCGATTTCGTCGAGCTCGAAACCCTCGGACCACAGACCCCGCTTGCTCCGGGAGACTCGACGACGCACACCGAGACCTGGGAACTGCACCGTATCGACTCCTCGACACCGTCCCATGAGATCCCCGAGCTACTCAATCTCGACGGAGGTACTTGAACCGTGAGCTACGTGATCGGAATCGACTCGTCAACGACTGCCACCAAGGCTCAACTCGTTGATACAGCCGGCAATGTGGTTGCTGTCGCCTCCAGCGAGTATGCCTTCGAAACCCCAGAGCCTCTATGGAGCGAGCAGAGCCCCGAGCTGTGGTGGACTGCAACCAAGGCAGCGGTAGCCGGGGTCATTGAACAGGCTGGGATTAGTGGGAGCGACATCGTCGCCGTAGGTCTCACCGGCCAGATGCACGGTCTCGTCCTCCTCGACGGCGCCGGAGAGGTCCTCCGGCCATCGATCCTCTGGAACGACCAGAGGACGGCGGCCGAGTGTGATGAGATTCGCCGCAGGGTGGGCAAGGAACAGCTCATCCAGATCACCGGCAATGATGCGCTCACCGGCTTCACGGCACCCAAGATTCTGTGGGTCCGCAACCATGAGCCTGAGGTATTCGACAGAGCACGACAGGTGCTCCTTCCCAAGGACTACGTTCGCTACCGGCTCACCGGTGAATACGCCAGTGATCGTGCCGGCGGAGCGGGCACGATCCTATTCGACCTGAGAACTCGCACCTGGTCGCCCGAAATCCTCGACGCATTGGAGCTCGATCCGGCGCTGTTCCCACCGACGTTCGAGGGACATGAAGTCACCGGAAGCGTCACGACAGGGGCGGCTGCTGAAACGGGCCTGGCGGTCGGAACACCAGTGGTCGCCGGGGCCGGGGACCAGGCTGCCAACGGCATCGCCGTTGGGGCAATCGACCCCGGTGTTGTCGGGTTGTCGCTGGGCACATCCGGCGTTGTCTTCACCGCGACTGACTCGCCCTCTGTCGAGCCGGAAGGGCGCCTTCATGCGTTCTGCCA
>SWCD01011417.1_pt1 | contig 35154 bp, 30 predicted proteins | sample 4693011 | NCBI WGS metagenome assembly SWCD01 (sample SAMN10267278, study PRJNA491770) | bioreactor metagenome | isolation source: DHS bioreactor inoculated with marine | place: Japan: Omine Ridge, Nankai Trough | reverse complement strand
CGGACAATTGGGGATTTGTGCCCTTCACGCGCGAAGAATTCGCCGAGACCGCCAAGGTTCTGTCGTTTCTGCTCTCAGACGATTACATCCAGTTCGCCGAGATCGACGGGCGCCCGGTGGCCTTCATCACGGCCTTTCCCAACCTCAACGAATTGATCGGCGATCTGCGCGGGCGGCTCTTGCCCTTTGGCTGGGCCAAACTGCTGTGGCGGCTCAAGGTGCGGGGCCCCAAGAGCGCGCGGGTAGCGCTGATGGGGGTGCGCAAGGAACACCAGAATTCCCGTCTCGGGCCGACGCTGGCCTTTTTGGTGATCGACGCGGTACGCAAGGCCATGCAACAACGAGGCGTCACTTCGGTCGAGATGGGCTGGATACTCGAGGATAATCATGGCATGCGGCATATCATCGAGGCCATCGGCAGCACGATCTACAAGCGTTATCGCGTCTATCAGAAACCCCTGTAGCGCGACCGATGACCGGACCAAGGCACTGAGAAAGTGAGACCGTGACAGACTTTGCTTCCGTAATCCTTGCGGGCGAACGGGACAGCCGTGACGCCCTGCGTGATGAGACCGGCGTGGCCTGCAAGGCGTTGCTCGACATTGGTGGCACACCGATGATCCGCCGCGTGATCGACGCGCTGCGGTCTGCGAAGACCATCGGGTCTATCAATCTGAGCGGGCCGACCGAGGCTTGCGTGCAAAGCGATGCCGGTCTGGCCGGGATGGTCGCCCGTCAAGAGGTGACCTGGGCCCCCTCTGGCCCATCGCCCAGCACCAGCGCGCATGAAATGCTCCGCCGCTTTCCTGCCACGCAGCCGGTGCTGATCACCACCGCAGACCATCCGCTTTTGACCGGCGAAATCGTCGATCATTTTTGCCAAGGCGCGGCGCAGAGCGGCTGTGATGTGGTGATCGGCCTGGCCCCCTATGATCTGGTGCGCGCGACCTATCCTGAATTGAAGAAAACAGTGCTCCGCTTTCGCGATGGCGGCTATTGCGGCTGCAACCTCTTTGGCTTTCTGACCGAGGATGGGCGGCGCGTGGCGGATTTCTGGCGGCAGGTCGAAAAGGACCGCAAAAAGCCACTGGTGGTGATCCGGCTCTTGGGGCTGTGGTCCCTGCTCAGCTATCGCATGGGTTGGCTCACGCTGGACCGGGCGCTGGCGCGCCTGTCGCGACGGGTGGGCGTGCGGATTGGCGTTGTGATCCTGCCCTATGCCCACGCCTCGGTCGATGTGGATTCCGTGTCCGACTATGTTCTGGTGCAGCAGTATAGCGCTGAGGGGCGCGGCGGGGCGTAGGGGGATTTGGGGCTGGGGCTGCCTCGCTTGGCTTAGTGGATGAGCCGCGCGGGAAAACACGACAACGCCCACGTCAAGCAGCTGCTCACGCCTCGTTATACCCGAACACCGGGTCAAGTTTGCCCTCAACCAGCCCATCCACCACCGCCACCTCTTCGGGTGTGAAATAGTCGCGATAGCCGCCCACCTTGCCGCGCCGCACCTTGAAGGAATCCGGGTTGCTCTCATCCCCCGGCTTCACACGCTGGCCACTGCCGCGCATGCCCTCATTCGCGGCCTCGCGTTTTTTCATGTTTTCATAGGCGGCGTAGTCCTTGGCCGCCTCGATATGCGCAGGGTCGGGATCGACGCCGGTAAAGCTTACAACCTGCCGCAACACTTCGGCCGGATCCCGGCGCAAATCCTCATACCGCACCACCAGCACATCCGCGGCCAATTCCGGCAGGGACCGCGCCCAAGCGTTGAAGGCGGCGACAATGCGCGGAATGCCGCAGTCGGGATTACGGACGAAATCGTAAATCGCCACCTCGCTGCCATGGGCGGGATAGGCGTTCAGCGCCTTCTTGCGCGGCCGCATGCGATAGGACCATTGGAAATATTGCGACACTGCCACATCGCGCGGATCACGCACCAAAAGCACCAGTTTCTTACCGCGATACTGGGCCAGATCGTCACCATGGTTGTAATGGTCGCGGATGTAGTTGTTGTGGCTGAAAAGCACCTTGGGTGCAGCCGGGTTCAGCGCGTGAAAGTTGTCGAATTCCAGCATGTAGTCGGTTTCGAGCCCGTAATGCAGCTGATAGAACCGCGACAGCATGACCCGAAACCACGTGCGCCCGCTCTTGCCCCAGGACACCAGCGCCCAATCCGCCTCTTGCAACTTGGCATTCTCCTGACGCCCGCGCAGGCGGCGCTCAAGGGCGATCTTCTTGCCCTTGGGTAAAAAAAACAGGGCAGAGAGGATGAGGTGACGCGAGGCCACGTCCCGGATCTCGCGGTAGGATAAATTGGTCATGGGCGTCATTCTGGTCAGGTATCGGGGTTTCGTGCGGTCCTCATAGAGGGTATCGCTCGGTCTTTGTATCGGTAATTTTGTCCCGGAACGCATCGGGCGTGATTCCGCGCCCAGGCAGAGCAGCAGGAGAGAGGCGTTTGCAGCGTCGCAACACAACGCAAGAGCCAAGGGTCTGGTGCCTCCTTGGCCGCAAGGCAGGGGATAACACGCAGGTCTTGGCCCTGGCCGATGAACTGGGTTGGCCGATGGAACGCAAAACCATTCTTGCGCGCGGCTGGGAACTCTTGCCGCATCTGATGTTGCGGGTCACGCTCTTGGGCATCGACCGGCAGGCATCCAGCCCGCTCGACCCGCCTTGGCCTGATCTGGTAATCAGTGCAGGACGACGCAACGAGCCTGTGGCGCGCTGGATCAAGCAGCAGTCGGGTGGGCACACAAGGCTGGTGCATCTGGGGCGCCCCTGGGCCCCAGTGGACAGCTACGATCTGATCGTCAGCACGCCGCAGTATTTTCTCACGCCCGGCCCAAATGTCCTGATCAATCCGCTGCCCTTGCACCAATTCACCCGCGCAGGTGTGGATCAGGCGGCGCAAGAGGCGACCCCGGCGGTGGCCCATCTGCCGCGCCCCTATACCAGCGTGCTCATTGGCGGTGACAGCGGCCCCTTCGTTTTTACCCCCGAAAAGGGGCGCCTTTTGGCGCAAGGGATCAACCGCCTCGTGCAGCAGACCGGCGGCACCGCGCTTGTCAGCGGTAGCCCCCGCACTCCGCGCGTCGTGGCCGAAGCCGTCAGTGCCACGCTCGATGTGCCGGCCGGGTGCTATTGGTGGCATGATCGCGACCCCGCCGCGCCCAATCCCTACGCCGCCTATCTGGGCCTTGCAGATCGTTTCGTTGTCACCGGCGAGAGCATGTCGATGCTGGCCGAGGCCGCGAGCCTCGGGCGGCCGCTCTATGTCTTTGATCCGGGCGACGCACCGGGGTCTTGGTGGACACACTCACATAATTTCCGCCCCAAACCACTTAGCCACGCGCTTGCCATGCGGCTTGCGCCGCGGCGGATGCGGCGGGATGTATCGCGTATCCAGCAGGCGCTGGTGCAGGCGGGGCAGGCGCGCTGGCTGGACGAGGCCCCCGCCTTGATCGCCGCAGGCGAGACTTGGGCAAAGAAAATGCGCCCCGACCCTTCGGTCGGAGCGCAGATTGCGGCGGAACGTATCCGTGCGTTGTTTTGAACGTCTAGGCGCTTAGGCGGCCTTGGCCAGATTGCCGGTGCTCAGCGGATGCGCCGGTGCGGGCGGCAGGCTCGGCACGCGCGCGATCACCTCGAGCGCATCGTGGCGCACGTGGTTCTCTTCCATTTCCTTGCGCAGGAACTCTTCGGTCAGCTTGCCTTGCTCCACGCATTCCTTGACCAGACCCCAGAAGAAGTTTTCCTGGTTCTTGTCCGGATGCTCCTTGTAATTGCCCATGAGGCCGTATTCGCCGAAAATCTTGCGGCGCAGGCGCAGCACCCATGCGGCTGGCGGGAACAGGCGGAAACGCTCTGCGGGGCGCCAATCCACCGGCAGGCCGGTTTTCCACGGCTGGGTCTTGCGGCGGGTCGTGTGCAGCATCTTGGTTTCGGTGGTGAACTTGTCAAAGTCGTTCCACTCGTTCTCGATGAACTCGATTTTGTTCGGGTCCTCGTTACGCAGACCGATCCAACGGGAATAGTCGTGGTCGCCGTCGAACATCGCGTTGAACTGCTCTTCGACCTTCCAATGCTTGAGCTGCGCGCAGTCGAGCAGCATCACCGAGCTGGCATAGGCCTTGTCGATCAGACCCTTGGTGCCAGAGCGCATGCGCGCCATGATCGCGTTGCCCTTCATGTCGCGGTTCAGCAATTCCCAGATGTCAGAGCAGGCAAACACATCGGGGTCGATAACCACGGCGCGGCCCTCATAGCCCATGAGCTCCGGGGGCATGAAGCGAGTGGGGGTAAAGGATTGCAAATCCTCGTTCAGCCAGACCCGCTTGACGCCGTCGCGCATGTATTCCTGACCTTCACGGGCAAGGAAGAAGGGGTAATCGCGGCTGTTGACGATATGCACCTCGAACTTGTCATTGTTGGTGGAGTAGCGACGCAGCGCGTGTTCAGCGACGATGGCGCCGACAATCTGCTTGTGGTTCGTCTGGATGAATACAGCGTGTTTCATGATGAGTGATCCGCAACCTCGGTTTTTTGTTCTGAGCGGCTCTATACAGCAGAATTTGCAGAGACGCCATGTCCAGAAACACAATAAAAACTGTCGTGTATTGATCTGGATCAGAGAATAGCCCCAATCTTTCACGTTTGTAACGCAAGATGATCGCAATACGCGGGTTCTCGCCCAAGGTGGGCGGTCCTAGCGGAACACACCCCTGCGGTAGAGATGGCGCATGAATCCCCAGATGTGGATCAACGGGCGGCGGCGCACCTTGTCGGGGATTTCCACCACCTGACCCGAATGGCGCGAGAGCTTCCACGCAAGATAGTCCAATCCGCCCTCGAAAGTGAACAACCCCTTGATGAGCCGCGCCACTGACAACGCCTTGCCTTGCACCCGCCGCAGCGCCCAGAGCGCGGGGGCAAAACGACGGGCGCGGGCTGTAACCGTGCCGCGATAGGTCAGGCTGCCATCGGCGTGTGTTTCAAGGCGCAGAACATCGCCCATGCGCGGCAAGAGCGCCTGCGTCATCGCCGCATAGAATGCGCGCCCATGGCCTGCCAGTTCCGCCGCGCGGCCTTGCTTTTCGGCGCGCAGTTCCGTGGCATAGCTCAGCGCCAGCGCCCCCTGCCATAGTTCATCAAGTGACCCCTCAGGCGGCAGGGCGGGCAGGGCGCGGCGCAAGAGCGTTTCGCCCGACCTGAAAAAAGCGGCGTGCAAACGATGCTCCACGTCCGTTGACTGGCACCAGACGGGTTTGACCGGCTGCGCAAAGCGCCCCCAGAGATAGGATTGAAACCAGCCGGGTCCGGTGCCGCGCTCGAACTGCCGCAGACTGAGGACGGCATATTTGCAGCGCACGGTTTCTGCGCCCAACGGGGTCTCGAGGTAATAGACATTGGGGGGCAATATGCGCCCGGCCAGACGCAACCACAGCCGCGGTTCGGCCTTGGGCGTGCTCTCGACCAAAACGTAGAAATCGACCAGCCCGTCAAGCAGATCGGTGCTCCGCAGGCACGATCCATAGAGGATCACCGCCTGTAACCCATCGCCGAACCGGGCGCTCAGCGCGTCCATCAACGCCCGGAGCGGCGCAGAGCTTTCCAGCGTGGGGCCGTCCGGGGTCGGATACTGCGCGGCTGTCATGGAGTTGTTGCCTCATGTCGGGTCTTGGCCGTGGTTTTATACGCGCGAGATGCCCGCGCCAACAGCCCGCGCTATTTTGCGCGCAGAAAGCGGATCGGCCCTTCCGCCTCGATCACCAGCGGCACATCGCCCCCGGCGGTGGCGAACAACTCGCCATCAAGGTTCAATTCGCCGTCAAAGCGCAGTTCGATCCTCGCTCCGCGAAAGCTCTCATAGCCATTCTCGACCGTGACATGCCGATTTGGATGCCCGCGCAGCACCGAAGGAAAGGCGCGGGCAAAGCGGCGTGCACCGCCTTGGATCGCGGTCAGGCCAATGGGGGCCTCGTCCTTGGCCCAAAACGGTCGAATGCCCAGAAACAGCCGCCCCAGCGTGCTGGCCACAAGGATCAGCATCGGGGCGGTGTCGCGCGTGACCTCTGCCCCCGATCCATTCTGCACCGCTATCGCAACATGGGTCGGTTGATAAAACTTCGGGTCTTGCCGGATCAACCCCCAGACGGACCGGACCAACACCATACCAAGGCTCAGCTCGCCGCCCAGCCCGCGGGAATGTACATTCTTGTGGGCAAAGCGGGTGGCCTGCATGATGGCACCCGTGCCCAAAAACATCCCGTGGCGGATATGGCCATCTGCCGCCCCCGTGACCCGCATGATATGTCGCGCGCGAATATCCCCCGTCAGCGGTGCGCCGCGATCCAGCCAGCGGAAAAAGCGCTTGAGCGCCTGTTTGTGCGACGACGCAACGCCAATATCCCCCGCCGTCATATTCGCGGTGCCACCGGGCAAGAGCACGATGAGCGGTAGCTGGTCCTGCGCCCAGTGGCGCAGGATCATGCCCAAAGCCGCGGCAATCGTGCCATCGCCGCCATTGATCACCACCACATCCGGGCAAGACGCGGCCAGTTGCGGAACCAGCGCTTCGGCCTCATGCGGCGAGCGGGTGACGTGATGCGCAACCTGCGGATAGGCCGCCAGCCGCGCCTCGATGCGCGCCTGCCATTTGCGGTTGTTGCCGCTGGTCGGATTGCTGATCATGCAAATGCGGGTCGCGCCGCCAGTGTTGCCCATGTCAGCGCCCCGACAAGAGCGGATCAATCCGCGCAAGGATACGCGCGACATCGGCATCCGTGGCTGACAGCGCCGGACGCTCGCCCCTGCCGGCATTCTCGCTTTCACCCATCCATGTGGCCAGACCGCGATCAATCAGGATCTGGTGAAATCGGGGGAAGTGCCGGGTCTGTTGAAGCATCCGCATGTGATAGAGCCCGCGCGCCAGGGCAAGGCGCAGACGCTCGGCCAGCCCCGCGTTGCGGCGGTTCTGAAACATCCACGCCGCCGCCCGCCGTCGTGCATCGTCGACCTTGCCCAAGGGACCATAGGGCAAGGCCACGATTTCCAGCGCCTTGCCCAGACGCGCCACCTCGACCAGCATCGAAATGCTGTCGCCGGTCACGACGAAACGATCCGCCAGCGCCAGGAGGCCGGTATAGGGGTTCTCACTGTCGGACTGACCCCAGTCAAAGCGCTGCACCCCCTCGGGCAGACCGGCCGTCACGCGGTCCAAAAACCCCTTGGGCGTGCGGCGCGAGCCGACGATATAGGGCGTGCCGCCCGTCGCCAGCACCTGCGCCATACGGGCGCGCACCTTCGCCTCCATCTCGGCGTTATAGACAAAGGGGCTGGTTGGCCCACCGATCAGGAACACGACCAAGGGCCGGGGCAGGGTGCCCAGCCGTGCCTCCCACGCCTTGCGCCCCGCCTCCAGCCGCTCGGGGCTGATTTTCATCAAGGGCAGGTCGATCTGCATCACATTGTCAAAGGGCGCGGGCAGGGTTTCCGCACTGGTCACGATCAGGTCGAACTGCGCCATCTGATGCGAGAACCAGCCCGCAGGCTTACCCACCAGCACGATCCGCGTGCGCCCGCCCGATTGCTTCTTGATCCAGAGCGCGACATTGGCCGGGCGGCGCCCGCGCGTCAGGATCAGGTCCGGCCATGGCGGCTCGATCGGATCACTCAGGCTCTGGTCGATATGATAGAGCGTCGGGCCCACGCGCGGCTTGCCCACGACGAATTTCGGCAGCATTTCGAGATGCCGCAGTTCCGACACCCAGCCGCGTTCCTGCGCCAGCGCCTCGGCCACAATCTCGACCTGGGCATTATCGCCGCGCTTGTCGCCCAGAACCCGCCAGATGCGAGGCATTGCGTGAGGCTGGCTCATTCCGCCGGTTTGTCCGCTTTGACGGCTGCACCGTAACGATAAATGGGATCAAGCCGCGCCTCGACCAGCGCGTCGATCACCGCCACTTGGTCGTCGTCGAAATAGTCGCGATACCCGCCCACCTTGGCACGCCGGGTCTTGTAGCTGTCGGGGTTGCTCTTGTCGCCGGGGGCAACGCGCGCGCCACTCAGACGGAAACCGCTGTCGGCCTCTTTCTTCTTCATGTTCTCGAAATCTGCATATTCCACCGCCTCTTGGATCACGGCGGCATCGGCGGGAATCTCGAGAAACTGCGCCACCTCGCTCAGCACAGTCCGCGGATTGGCGCGCATGTCCTCATAGCGGATGAGGCAGAGCGCGCGCATCTTGTCCATTTCACGCGCCCAGAGGTTCATGAAGTCGATGATCTTGGGCAGGCCACCGCCCTCGTGCAGGACGAAATCAAAGATCGGCGTATCTTCGTCATGGGCCGGGTATTCGTTGAGCAGCTTCTTTTCCGACGGCATCCGGTAGCGCCACTGAAAGAATTGCGAAACCGCCACATCGCGCGGGTCGCGCATCATCAAGAGCACTTTCTTGTCGTAGAAATCCGCCTTGTTGTCGGTGTTTCCGGTGAAATCGCCGATGTAATTGTCATGGGTAAAGAACAGACGCGGCGCGCGGCGGTCCATATTGTGGAAATTGTCAAAGCCGATGAGTATATCCTCGGGCAGATCGTAAACCTGTTGATAGAGCCGCGAAATCATCACACGCAGCCATGTGCGCCCGCTCTTGCCAAAGGATACGACCACCGCATCGGCGCGTTGCAGGCTGGCGAATTGCTCGCGCCCGCGCATCTGGCGTTCGGCGCTGATGCGCGTCTGCTGATCCGCGCCTGTCACGTCCATCTTGAGCTTGGTCTGGCGTCCGCTGTCCTTGTGTGTCGCGACCTTGCTGGCCTCGGGAAAGGAGGCACGAAGAAGGCGGAGGGTGTCACGCATGGTTTTGGGCCTTTTCTGCCGGTGTCACGACAGACCTGTGCGCCGTAACCGGTTTTGGGGGTCGCATACCCATTCTACGTCCAATTTGCCATATCAAAAGCGTCACTGCGTCAGCGGAGCCTTGCCCAACACCAGATCCGCGATGGTTGGGCCAAAGATATGCTCGCCGCAGGGGCTGAAGTGATCCACGTCCCAGAAGGTCAGGCAGTCGCCCTGCAAAAGCGCGTCCTGATCGAAATCGAGCGCGTTGATCAGCGAGACATAACGATAAGCATTCTGTGCTTTGGCTTCGGCTTCGATCCGTGCTTCCAACACGTCAAAATGCGCCAATGACACAGGGTTGAAGCGCAGCCGCTCGGGGCTGTAATTGCCGGGATTGCTCAGATCCACGCGCGCCTCGGCAAAGGGGCCAAGCCAGAGCACATCAAGCTCTTCTGGCAGCCGTGCCAGATAGGCAGAGGTGAGGGTGATATTCTCGTCTGCAATGCGCGCCTCGGTGCCCGGTTCAAAGGCTGCGTCACTGTCGCCCTCGTTGCGATGATCGAGGATGTAATGCGAGCCGGAGACATGAAAAACCACCTGCGCCACCGCGTCGCGATGCGCCTCTAGAAACGCAATCGCCGCCTCATAGGAACATTTGGCCTTGTATTGATAGGGCCGGCATCCTCCGCGCGTCAGGCCCACGAGGAACGGAAAACGCTCGGTGCTGCGCAGGGCGTTATAGACATTCTCGGCGTGCGAGTCGCCCAGGACGAAAATCCCCGGCCCATGCTGTGCTGCGCACTCCTGCAACCGCGCACCGAAATCCTCTTTCAGCTCTTCGTCGCGAAAGCGGCAGCCGTCATCGGCCACGCGCGAACGGGTGGCGGTCGGGCTGAACCGTTCGTAATTGGCGCGTGTCTCGGGGTCGAGCCTGTGCTCAAGGTAATGCGCGCGAAACCCGTCGGTTTCCTGCCCCAATAGACCAAGTCCGCCCAGCACGGCCATGCACACCGCCGCCGTTCCGAAAAGACGCAGGGGTGGCAGCGCATGCATGCGCCGGAATGGCCGCTCTACATAGCGCCAGCTGATCACGGCGAGGGCAAAAGCCACGGCACAGGCGGCGAGCATGAGCCAGAGATCGTCGCGCCCCGTGCCGATCCGCGTGAAAACCAGTGCAGGCACGTGCCAGAGATAGAGCGAATAGCTGACCAGCCCCACAAAGACCACCGGACGCCAACCCAGCAGTCGGCCCGTCATGCTCTGCCCCGTGGCACAGGCGATGACCAGCGCCGCGCCCACACAGGGCAAAAGCGCAGCCAAACCCGGAAACGGCGTTTCGGTATCATAGGCAAACACCGCTCCGAGGATCAACGCCAACCCCAAGAGCGCGCCGTGCCGCAACCGCCCTCCATCGCGCAGGGCCGCCCCCTGCGGCGTAGCCAGCCAGTAGGCCACGAGAACGCCCACCATCAATTCCCACAACCGCGCATAGAGCAGAAAGAACGCGCGCGCCTCATTGCCCCGCGCGATCTGCCACTGCGCGAGGCCAAGGCTGATGAGCGCCACCGCCAGGAAAATGCGGCCCTGCCACTTTGCCCCGGCTCGCCATGTCAGCAACACCGCCATGGGGAAAAGCAAGTAGAACTGCTCCTCAACCGACAGGCTCCAATTGTGCAAGAGCGGCTTGAACTCTGCCGCCGTCGCGAAATAGCCGCTCACCTCGAGGAAATAGACATTCGCGAAGAACACGGTCGAGGCGGCGATGCTGCCGGAAAACTCGGCCATCGCCGAAGGGTCTAGGAGTGCCCAAGCGACGGGATAGCTGATCCCCATCATCACGAACAGCGCGGGAAAGATGCGCCGGATCCTGCGGCCATAAAAGCCAGCCAGTGTAAAGCTGCCCGATACGCGTTCGCCCAGAATGATCGAGGTGATCAGATAGCCCGAGATGACAAAGAATACATCGACGCCGACGAACCCGCCGGGGAACCATGACACCCCCGCGTGATAGAGCACCACAGGCAGGATTGCCACGGCACGCAGACCGTCAATTTCGGGGCGGTATTTCATAAGATCACTACTCGGGACACGTCAGGCTCTGTAATCGCGGGCGCGGATCAGGCCATCCGCTCGACAGTTTGGTATTCTTTCTTGCGGTTCTTCGCGAAGCCGAACTTTTTCTTGCGCCCCGTCGCGGTCGAGGTGATCAGCCGGTATGAAACATCCGTATGCCGCATGGCGATGGCATGAAAGAGACCGGCCCACCATTCGGGCGATTTCACCGTGCAATGCACGTTCTGCCCATTGGGCAAAACCTTGACCGCCGGATAGCAGGCGACATTGGCGTAGAGAAACTTGCGCGCATAGCCAAACATCTCGTCCACGATCCAGGGCACATCGGGCGTGGTGATATGTTCCAGCACATCGGTGCAGATCACCCCGTCATATTGCCGGTCTGGCAATTCCTTGAACGGCTCGTGACCGGGATCATAGCAACGGATATCGGCAACGCCCCAATAGTCCTGAATGCTGGGCACCACCTTGTCTTTGCTCAGCGCCACATCGCGCAGGTCATAGGCCACAGCCTTGCCCGCGCCATAATCCAAAATGTCGGCAGCCCCCGTCCGGTCGATCATCTCCTTGATACCCGGGGCATGACGGATCAGCATCTTGCCCGGAAAGGTCTGCGTGCCGGACTTGCCCGCCGCCGCTTCGCCCTCTTCGTGCAGCCGCTCATACATGGCCACCATGTCGAGATATTCGGGGCTGGGATTGCCGCGTCCGTAAGAGGTCATGCTGTCTGTCCGTTCTTGCAAAGAGATGTGCCATCGAGATTTTGACGCCCTCTTAATCCCAAAGGCGCGGCGTTTCGACATGAAAATTGTCGCGGCCGCGTCAAATATGGCGAGGGACCGCGCATTCTTTCAGGAAAATTCGAGGGTTACTCTTGTCAAACCGGAGGATGACCTAGGTCGTTTTAACGAGGAACAGAATAACCGCAATGATCCCGAGGGGAATAGGCCATGCAAAAAATTCCCTTAAAACAAAGGCATGTGTTTGATCGAAGGCCCTCGAGACCCGTTTGAACGCGCCGCGCGACTTGTTTTTCCCGATCACTTCGGTGCTCCGCCTGAACAGCACCGGTTCGTTCGATGCCCCCGAAGCTTTAAGGGATAAGTAAGATACCCCTAAATGGGTGTTTCGCCGTATAGTTGGCACGTATTTTGCACGATTTCCTCGGAGCCTACCCCATTAGGATAGGTATCCGTAAGCACAGAAATAAACTACTGGTTGTTTCCCCGGTTGTGTCCTTGGCCGTGTGTCGTTTTGTACCCTGACTCTCATTTTCTGAGGATTTCTGAATGATACGCGTTGTTGATCAGACGGATGAAAACACGGGCACTGTCGTGACCCCCGAGATGTTTGGCGCCAATCTGACGATCACGACCGATATCTCCTTGCGCGATCAGGTGATCGACCGGTTCACAGAGGCGAATATCACAACCTTGCGGTTTCCCGGCGGCTCGATCACAGAGAGCCATTTCGACATTTCCGACATCGCGGGCGGTAGCCACGAGCGCACGGTAGGCACGTTCCAGAATGGCGGCGAGCTTGATCTGATCCCCTTTTCCGACTTTCTCGATTTTGCGGCGGATCTTGGCACCAGCACGACCCTCGTCATTCCCACGGCTGTAGGTTTTACGCAAACCGCTGGACAAGCCTTGCTGACAGGCAGCTATGGTGGTCGGCTGGTGTCGGCCAGCTATCTTCAGGATGTGGCCGATTTTGTCACCATGGCGGCGCAGGATGCTGCGGCGGCCGGCGTGCAGATTGATGCCTTCGAGATCGGCAATGAATTCTGGGGCTCTGGCCGGATGACCGCGCGAGAATACGGCAGGGTGGCCGCAGCCGTGGCCCAAACGGTCGAGGCCACGCTGTTGGATTTGGGTATCGACCGCGCCGATCAACCCGATATCGTTGTGCAGACCCTCAGCGCGGCCGGGGTTTACTCCCCGAATGGCGATGGTCTGCTCTACGTCGATCCGGTCACGCAGTTTGTTTATCAACCAACCGAGATCGGCGACGAAGGTGTGCCCCCGCTCTCGCAACTCACTCAGGTCGTCGTTCCCTCACAGGGGAACGCCCGATCTCAGAACACCGGAATCATTTCGGCCTTTGCCCAGCAATCGATGCTGGTGCAAACGGCCAATGGCGACATTTTCTCGATTGACGTATCAGATGCGGCCAGTGCGGTCGACGCGGTGAGCGAGCACTATTACCTTGATGGTGGTCTGGGTGCTGTCGACACACAGGAACAGTTCGGTTTCAGCCAACTCGAATTCTGGCGTGCTAATTTGGGCAACCGCAGTGCGTCCTTGCCAGAACTGGACTATTACATCACCGAATGGAACGTCAGCCGCACCGGGGACGTGAATGAGGCCAACAACCGCGGGCTTCAGCACGCCATTCTTGATGTGGCGATGTTCTACGAGATGGTGACGCATGACGTGAACACGGCGCATTACTGGCCCTCGCTCTTCAACAATAGCCGGTCCGTCACCTTGGTCTGCACCTGTCGCGGACATCTGACCATTGCGGGCGAATCCTACGCTTTGCTGAGCCAAGCCATCGGCATGACGCCCACGGTAGATTTTCTCGAAGCGGGCAATGTAACGATCCACGGGTTCGAAAACGGCCCCGAGTCGTTTTTCGTCGTTGCAGAGTTGAGCGGTGCGGAAAATGAGATGACGCTCGATTTCAGTGCCGTGCGCGATCCCGCCGCAACACTCTATCGCGTGTCCTATAGCGAGCTTTGGGATGGCGGGGCAGGCGGACAAGACGAGAAAGCGGCGCAGGTCGTGATCGAAACCGAGTTTCTCGATCTCATTTCCGCGGACGAGCTGGATGCCTTCCTCATCACGATGCAGGCGTGGTCGCTGGTCTACATGAACCTCGAGGCCGTGACCGAAGGCACCGCCGCCGCTCCCGGACAGGCGCGCCGGACCGTCACCGTCACTGTCGGCGATGACCCGCTCAGCCTTGGCGATGTGCCCGGCGAAGAAGATCACCATACGCGGTTGGATGGTCCACGATTCATCCTCAACGGCGGCGCAGGGAATGACACGCTCAATGGCGGGGCCGGCGATGACCGGCTCATCGGCAACGCGGGCGATGATTTCATCCTTGGCGGCATTGGTGAGGATGTCGCTGTTTTCGACACGATTACAAGGGCATCCGTCACGTTCAGCGTTATCCCGAATGGTCTAAGGGTGACCTCTGCGCTTGGCATTGACGATCTGATCGGTGTGGAATGGATCGAATTCGCGGATCAGACCGTTTCCGCCGCGTCGGTGCTGACGGGATTGCCCAATTTCGGCGGGGATTTCGTAGTGGGTGAAGACTCGGGGCAGTCCTTGATCGGCACAGATGAGAACGACACTTTGATCGGTGGCACCGGCGCTGACACGATGTCCGGCGCTCTGGGTAATGACAGCCTCGACGGGGACGCAGGTAATGACCGTATTTCCGCCTCGGGCGGCAATGATTTCGTGCTCGGGGGGCTTGGGCACGACAACATCGGCGGCGGTCTGGGCAATGACAGCATCGACGGCGGGGATGGGGATGATACCATCGGCGGGGGATTTGGCCAGGATAGCATCTCTGGCGGCAATGGCAATGACGTGGTCGCGGGCGGCGCGGACGATGACACGCTCTCGGGCGGCGCAGGCAATGACAGCATGTCCGGCAGCTTCGGCAATGATCTCATTTTCGGCAATGATGGCACCGATGACATTGGCGGCGGGACGGGTCAGGACACGATCAACGCGGGCACGGGGGATGACCGCGTGGGCGGTGGCGAAGGCAATGACAACATCCTTGGCGGCGACGGCAACGATTTCCTCGCCGGGGGGGGCCGCGACGATGTCATCAGTGGCGGCGCGGGCAATGACACGATCAATGGTGGTGCGGGCAATGACCGCATGAATGGCGGTGCCGACGCCGATCAATTCGTGTTCTCGTCCTTCTTCGAGGGCGAGGTGGATGTGATCACCGATTTCGAGGATGGCATCGACAGCTTTTTCATCCGCCGGTTTGATCCGGATACCGGATTTGAGAACATCAACAACGGCGGCAATGGTCTGGCGGGCTTTGTTGCGGCGATGAATATCATCGACACCACAGAAGGCGTAGAGATGCGCGTCAACGGCAACATCATCCTTGTCGAAGACATCACAGCGGCGCAACTGACGGTCGAGGATTTTCAGTTCCTCTGACAATTTCGCGCAGAGACACCCTGCCACGCTCAGGGTGCCTTTGACCCCTGTCGATCTGACCGGCGCAGAACCGCTCGGCGGCCGAAAATTCTTCGCTTGAAACTGACGGTGTTCGGTTCTACCGAACGGATGAATCTTCGGTAGGTGAGTTTATGAATCTTTTTACAGTCAACGGTTTCGCCGCGCGCATTGATGACTTTTTCTTGTTACCGAATGGCACGATCTCGGTTGTCGCAGGCAACTTCAGGACAGTGTCGCTGGAGCTGTCAGTTCCGACCGATCAATTCTCTTATCGGTTCGCGGAACCCGCCACCGCCGGAGACGTGCCAGACGTCATCATCAACAACCTCCGCGACTTTCAGATCGCGCGTCTTGAGGGCATCGACCTGACGCGGGAAGATAACCCGATTGATCAGCCGTCTCTGGGTCAGCTTACGACCACATCCGGCTCCGCTGTCATGCTGTCGTTCTTTAATTTCGAGACCAATGACAATTACTTCTTCCAGCTTGGCAGCTCTACCCTGACGCAGCCCACTGATCTTACGTCTTTCCGGCAGTTCGTGTCTTCGATCGTCGCGGGCAACCCTGTGACCCAAGGGCCTTTTGGCGCAAACCAGCCCATCTCTCTGGCTGTGTTCGCGAACACGACGGTGTCGGAACTCTCTGTCGACGACCTCGTGATCGGCACCATCGGTCCGGACCTTCTCACAGGCGGAGAGGGGCAGGATACCTTGCAGGGGCTTGACGGCGATGACGTGCTGAACGGCGGCGATGGTGATGACCTGTTGGACGGCGGCGACGGTTTCGATACGGTCACATATGACGTTGGCTCGCGGAGCGAGTTTCAGATCACTCTGACCGACACCGGCTTGCGTCTCGCCTCGCCCTTTGATGGCGTGGATGATCTGATCAACATCGAGCAAATCGAATTTCCGGATCAAACCGTTCTGGTGAGCGATCTGATCGAGGAAATCGTCGGGCGTCCGGGCGTGTTTCTTGTGGCCGCAGAGGGGGGCGATACCCTGATTGGCACCGATGACAACGATACGTTGATCGGGGAACAAGGCAATGACGGGCTCGCGGGCGGGCCCGGCAACGACATGCTCGAGGGCAACGGCGGCAACGACTCCATTTCCGGCTCGGATGGCAATGACCTGATCTCCGGCGGCCCCGGCAACGACAACATCGGCGGCGGCCTGGGGAATGACACCATCGACGGTGGCGAGGGCGATGACATCATCGGCGGTGGCTTTGGCGCGGACAGCATCATGGGCGGCGCGGGTAATGATGTCGTCGCGGGTGGCGCCGATAATGACACGCTGTCGGGCGGCGAGGGAAACGACAGCATGTCGGGCAGCTTTGGCAATGACCTGATCGACGCGGGCGATGGCAATGACGACATCGGCGGCGGCACCGGGCGCGACACGATTGACGCCGGCACAGGCGACGACCGCGTGGGTGGCGGCGAAGGCGATGACAGCATTTCGGGCGGTGACGGCAATGACTTCCTCGCCGGTGGTGGGCGCAACGACGTGATCGACGGCGGTGCTGGGAACGACACGATCAACGCAGGCGCCGGCAATGACCAGATCACCGGCGGCAGCGGCGCGGATCAATTCGTTTTCGCCTCCTTCTTTGACGGCGAGGCGGATGTCATCACCGATTTCGAGGATGGTATCGACAGTTTCCTGATCCGCCGCTTCGATCCCGATACCGGCGTTGAGAACATCAACAACGGCGGCAATGGTCTGGCGGGCTTTGTGGCCGCGATGAATATCGTCGACACCGACACGGGCGCGCAGATGACAGTGAACGGCAATACGATCCTCGTTGACGGGATCACCGCCGCGCAACTGACAGTGGACGATTTCCAGTTCCTGTGATCGTCAGAGCGCCTTGGGCGCGGCCACACCTTCGGCCAAATCCTCGAGCGCGGATTTGAGGCGGGGTCCCGCGAAATCCAGAAATGCGCGCAGTTTGGGTGCCATCAGCCGCGTCTCCGGGTAAACCAGATGCACCGGCTGCGGGGGCAGGCAATGGGCCGATAAAACCGGTATCAGACGACCTGCGCGTATATGGCCTGCGACCATATAGGACAGGGCTGGCGTGATGCCCTGGCCCAGAATAGCCGCATCAATCGCCGCGACTGCGTCATTGATTTCCAATCGCGGAGCAAGAGCTATGCTGGCACTGCGCTGCCCGTTGTGATGCCGCCACTCGCGATTGGGCATCAGCCCGGTAAAGGCAATCACCGCATGGTGGCGCAGGTCCGCAGGTGCATTGGGCGTGCCGTGTTTTGCCAGATAGGCGGGGCTTGCTACCAGAATGCGGTGCACCGTGCCCAACCGTTTGGCAATCAGCCGCGACTCGGGCAACTCGCCGATCCGAATGGCCATATCCACGCCTTCCTCGACCAGATTGACCACCCGGTCGAGTAACAGCACCGACACCGACACGCGCGGATGCGCCGCTAGAAATTCGCCAACCACCGGCCCAAGGGCGGACCGGCCAAACGTCACCGACGCGGTAAGCGTCAGATGCCCCTGCGGCGCGGTGGTCTCGCCCATCGCCTCGCGCTCAGCGGTCTCAAGATCGTTCAGCACGCGCCGCGCGGTTTCGAGAAAGCGCGCGCCCGTGTCGGTGATGGTGACATTGCGCGTGGTGCGCTGAAAAACCCGCGCGCCCAGCCGATCCTCGAGCGCCGCAATCGCCCGTGTCACTGCGGGCGGCGACAGGTGCAGACGCCGCGCGGCGCCCGCAAAGCTGCCCGCCTCCGCCACCGCGACAAGCACCTCAAGTTCATGCATCCGGTTCATCTATTATTCCTCTGTGCGGAATAAACCATTCCACATTTCGGGTATTCTTTCAAACATCATAGTGCCCCATCTTAAGCCCGAGCGCGGCACACCGCCTGCGCACCCACAACACAAGGACAATACCCATGGCCCGTATTCCCGTTATCGACCCGCAAACTGCCACAGGCGAGGCCAAGACGCTGCTGGACGCCGTGCAGTCGTCGCTTGGCATGGTGCCCAATTTCATCCGCGTACTGGCTAACAGCCCCGCAGCGCTTCAGGCCTTTCTCGGGCTGCACGGCATTGCCGGGGCAGGGGTGCTTGACCCGCTGACGCGCGAACGCATTGCTTTGACCGTCGCCGAGCAGAACGCCTGTCAGTATTGCGTTTCGGCACATACCGCGATTGGCCGCAAGGTGGGCCTCGACAATGCCGAAATCCTCGCAAATCGCGCCGGCCGCTCGGCCGATGCCAAGGCCGAGGCGGCGCTGACCTTTGCCCGCGCGCTGGTCGAGCACTCCGGTCAGGTCAGCCAGGCCGAGTTCGCCGCCCTGCGCACCGCTGGTCATTCCGACGCCGAAATCGTCGAAATCATCACCCATGTGGCCATGAACATCTTTACCAATATTCTGGGCAAGGCCACACAGGTCGAGATCGACTTTCCCAAGGTCGCGCTGAACGCGGCGGCCTGACCCATCCAGGCGCATGGCGTGTCCGCGCGCCATGCGCCAAAGAGGAACAACCATGACCGATAGCACCCGCCCCCCGCTGCCGCCCTTTTCCCATGAAACCGCCACCCAAAAGGTGCGCATGGCCGAGGATGGCTGGAACAGCCGCGACCCCGCCCGCGTGGCGCTGGCCTATACCCCGGACAGCCGCTGGCGCAACCGCGCCGAATTTCCCGTGGGTCGCGAAGAGATCGTCACCTTTCTCACCCGTAAATGGGCGCGCGAACTCGACTATCGGCTGATCAAGGAACTCTGGACCTTTGCCGAGAACCGGATCGCCGTGCGCTTTGCCTATGAATGGCGCGATGATGCCGGTAACTGGTATCGCAGCCATGGCAACGAGAATTGGGAATTCGATGCCGCAGGCCTGATGCGCCTGCGCTTTGCCAGCATCAATGATCAGCCGATCAAGGAGGCGGATCGCAAATTCCACTGGCCGCAAGGGCCGCGCCCAGCCGATCACCCGGGCCTCTCCGATCTTGGCCTGTAACCGCAAGAGGATGCCATGCCCCATCATTTCGCCGAGATTGCCTTCACCCCCACGGTGACGCGCCTGCAAGAGGATCTTGGCAGTCGCGCTGCCTATGCCCGGATGCAGGCGGCAGAAGACCCGGTCAACCTGCACCTGTCCGCAATCGAGGCCGAGTTCATCGCCGCGCGCGACTCGGTCTATATGGCAACGGTCACGGAAACCGGCTGGCCCTATATCCAGCATCGGGGCGGACCGGCGGGGTTCATGCGCGTGCTGGACGATCGCACCCTCGGTTTTGCCGATTTTCGCGGCAATCGCCAGTATATCAGCCTTGGCAACCTCAGCACCGATGACCGCGTGTCGCTGTTCTTCATGGATTATCCGAACCGTCGGCGGCTCAAACTGTTCGGTCGCGCGCGGGCGGTGGGCCTCGAGGATGAGGACCTTCTCGCGCGGCTTGAGATGCCCGACTACCGTGCCCGGATCGAACGCGGGTTCCTGATCACCGTAGAAGGCTTTGACTGGAACTGCCCGCAGCATATCACGCCGCGCTTCACCGTGGATCAGTTGGAGGATGTGACAGCCCCCCTGCACGCGCGCATCGCGCAGCTGGAGGCGGCATTGCTCGACGCTGACTGACCGTGGTCAGAGCGCGGCAAGATCCGCCAGCAAGAGACCATACATCTCTTCCGCGCGCTTGATCCGGCTGGGTTTGAGCGCGCGGGTTTCAACCCGGATCAGGGCCTCAATCCCGATAAAGAACGGCAGCCAAAGAAGTCGCTCCACATCGGTCAGCGCGAATACGTCGGCAAAGACCTCCAGCCCTTCGGCATCGACGCCCAGATACCGCCGTCCCGACGGGATCATGCCGCGCCGCCCCATATGCACCAGAAAGCGCGCGATATCCTTGCAGACCGGCATCCGACCAGAGCCGCCGGTGTCGATCCCGGTCAGGCGGTCCGCCCCCAGAATGAGGTTGTTGGGGTGAAAATCGCCATGGCTGATGGCAACCCGCCATTCTGCCCCCTCCAGCGCCGCCGCCATCCTGGTCAAATGCGCCAGAACACCGCTCTCGATCCCGCGTAGCCGCGCAAAAGGCTGCGTGGCCGAGGCTCGTGCCGCCCGCGCGAGCCAGCCCTTGGCATTGCCGGGGCGCCAACCCTCGCTGACCTCTACATAGTGCCGCAGCCACTCGGCGGCGGGGCGCAGATGCTGAGCGCGGGTGGCCACATCTGCATGCCATAGATGCTCCAATAGCGGGGTCCCCGGCGCGCGTTCCATGACCAGGAGCTTGGCATCGGGCAGGTAGGCGACAGGGTCTGCCACGCGGTAGCGCCCCTCCCGCATATGCGGCCAGATGCGCTGCAACTCCGCCCATTCCTTGGCCAGCGCCGGGGCACAGCGGTCCTCGACCAGCCGCATCACCACTGCGCGCCCATCAAGGCGCCCCGCCAGAACCGCGCGCTTGCCCGGCACGATGCGCAAGACCTCGGACAGATCCAGCCCCGCCAAATCGGGATGCCGCGTCACCAGTGCCCGCAGGCGCGCGTCCAGTTGGGCCAGCGCATCAAGGTCGGGCAGGGGATCGGCAGGCTCTGACATGGGCCAACTGTCCCTCAGCCGTTCAGCAGCGTCAACCGAATTGCACCCCCCGTCAGAGCGCCCTATGTTAGCCGATGAAACACCAAGCACGAGGACCAGCCGATGACCGAAACGCCCCCCTCCGAAATGACCTTTGAACAGGCGATGAAAGAGGTGGGGCAGGTCGTGGGGCGGCTGGAGCGCGGCGATGTGGCGCTGGACGAGTCGATCACGCTCTATGAGCGCGGCGCCAAGCTCAAGAAACGCTGCGAGGAAAAGCTGAAAGAGGCCGAGGAAAAGGTCGCCGCCATCACGCTCGATGCCGATGGCCAGCCCACCGGCACCACGCCGGTGACAGGCCTCTGACCCGGATGCAGGCCCGACTTGCCGCTGAGGCCGAGGCTATTCAGGCGCATTTGAACCGCGTGCTGGCCCCCTTTGGCACAGGCCCCGTGGCCGAGGGCATGCGCTATGCCACGCGAGGCGGTAAACGCATCCGGGGATTTCTGGTGATGGAAAGCGCGCGCTTGCACGATGTTCCCGCGAGTGCTGCGATCTGGCCCGCCACGGCGATCGAGGCGCTGCACGCCTATTCCCTTGTCCATGACGATCTGCCCGCCATGGACAATGACGATCTGCGCCGGGGCCAGCCCACCGTGCATGTCAAATGGGATGAGGCGACCGCGATCCTTGTCGGTGACGCGCTGCAATCGCTGGCCTTCGAATTGGTGGCGCATCCCGACTGTGGTCCAGCTGAGGCGCGCGCCGATCTGGCACTCAGCCTCGCCCACGCCGCAGGCGGGCAGGGGATGGTGCTGGGCCAAGCGCTCGACATCGCCGCCGAAACCGCAACAACGCCCCTCACCCTGGACGAAATCACAACTCTGCAAGCGGGCAAGACGGGCGCGCTCATCCAATGGTCCGCGACGGCAGGCGCCTTTATGGCCCAGGCCGACAGCCAACCACTCGACATCTATGCCCGCGCACTGGGCCTCGCCTTTCAGATTCAGGACGATGTGATCGACGTGACGGGCGATGCCGCATCCGCCGGCAAGGCGGTCGGCAAGGATGCCGCCGCAGGCAAGGCGACCTTTGTCTCGCTCCTCGGACTTGAGGGCGCCCGCGCCCGTTCCGCATCTCTTGTTGACGAGGCCTGCGACGCGCTATCTTGTTATGGGGCCAACGCGGATGCCTTGCGCGACCTTGCCCGCTTCGTTATCTCGCGCCAGAGCTGAAAATCGCTGCAATTTCCCCACGGAGGGGCACCATGTCCGACCGCCCGAAAACACCGCTGCTCGATCAGGTCGCAAGCCCCGCCGATCTCAAACGGTTTTCCGACACGCAACTCGTCCAACTGGCGCATGAATTACGCTCGGAAACCATTTCCGCCGTGTCCGAAACCGGCGGGCATCTGGGGGCCGGTCTGGGCGTCGTGGAACTGACCGTCGCGCTGCACCATGTCTTTGACGCCCCGCGCGACAAGATCATCTGGGACGTGTCGCACCAATGCTATCCGCACAAGATCCTGACCGGGCGGCGGGATCGCATCCGCACCCTACGGCAAAAGGATGGGTTGTCAGGATTTACCAAACGCTCGGAATCCCCCTACGATCCCTTTGGCGCGGCCCATAGCTCGACCTCGATCAGCGCCGCACTTGGCTTTGCCGTGGCGCGGGACCTTGGCGGCAACTGCCCCTCGGGCCTTGGCGATGCCATTGCGGTGATTGGCGACGGGGCCATGTCGGCAGGCATGGCCTTTGAGGCGATGAACAACGCAGGCCACCTCAAGAAGCGCCTGATTGTCATCCTCAACGACAATGAAATGTCCATCGCGCCGCCGGTGGGCGCGCTCTCGTCCTATCTCTCGCGGCTTTATGCCGAAGCCCCGTTTCAGGATTTCAAGGCCGCTGCCAAGGGGGCGATTTCCCTTCTCCCGCCGCCCTTTCAAGAGGGCGCGCGCCGCGCCAAGGATATGCTCAAGGGGCTGGCCGTCGGCGGCACGCTTTTCGAGGAGCTGGGTTTCAGCTATGTCGGCCCCATTGACGGCCACGACCTGCAACAGCTTTTGCCGGTGCTGCGCACCGTCAAGGCGCGCGCCACCGGCCCGATCCTAATCCATGTCCTGACCAAGAAGGGCAAGGGCTATGGCCCTGCCGAGCGCGCCCGCGATGGCGGCCATGCCACCGCTAAATTCGACGTGCTGACCGGTGAACAGCGCAAGTCGCCCTCGAACGCACCCAGCTATACGAGCGTGTTTGCCAAGGCGCTGCTCTCGCATGCCGCCCAAGATGACAAGATTTGCGCCGTGACCGCCGCCATGCCCGATGGCACCGGCCTCAACCTCTTTGCCGAACGCTATCCCTCGCGGCTCTTTGATGTAGGCATTGCGGAACAGCATGCCGTGACCTTTTCCGCCGGGCTGGCGGCGGGGGGGCTCAAGCCGTTTTGCGCGCTCTATTCCACCTTCCTGCAACGCGGCTACGATCAGGTGGTGCATGACGTGGCGATCCAACGCCTGCCGGTGCGCTTTGCCATCGACCGTGCGGGGCTGGTGGGCGCAGACGGGGCCACCCATGCCGGGGCTTTTGATACTGCCTTTCTCGCCAATCTGCCCGGTTTCGTGGTCATGGCCGCCGCCGATGAGGCAGAGCTTGTCCATATGGTCGCCACCGCCGCCGCCCATGACGAGGGTCCGATTGCCTTTCGCTATCCGCGCGGCGAGGGGATGGGCGTCACCATGCCGGAACGCGGCGAACCGCTTGAGATCGGCAAAGGCCGCATCATCCAGGAGGGCGCGCGCGTCGCGATCCTGTCCTTTGGCACCCGCCTGTCCGAGGTGCTCAAGGCCAGCGAATCCCTGCGCGCGCGCGGGATCACGCCGACCATTGCCGATGCCCGCTTTGCCAAACCCCTGGATGAAAAACTGATCCTCGACCTCGTCCATAACCACGAGGCGATGATCACCATCGAGGAAGGAGCGATTGGCGGATTTGCAAGCCATGTCAGTCACTTCTTGGCCGAAGCTCAAGTGTTTGATCGCGGCTTCAAGTTCCGCTCCATGGTCCTGCCCGACACGTTCATAGATCAGGCCAGCGCCAAGGATATGTATGCTGTGGCGCGCCTCAACGCCGCCGACATCGAGGCGCGCGTGCTCGATGTGCTGGGCATCGCCCAACTGGCTGGAAAACGCGCCTGACATCCCTATCTGGATGGGAAAAGGAGACAGACATGCGCCTTTTCCCCCTTATCTTCGCCGCGTGCCTCGCCATGACCCCGGCCCAGGCGCTTGACAGCAGCGCGGGCAAATTGACGGTCACGAAAATGGTTGACCGGTTAAACGATCCTTGGGCATTGGGCTTTCTGCCTGATGGCGGCCTCGTGATCACCGAAAAGGCCGGGCGCGTTCTCCATATCGAAAACGACCAGCGGCGGGAACTGGGCGGCCTGCCGGATGTCGCCACGCGCGGGCAGGGCGGTTTGCTCGATCTTCTCATCCCCCGCGATTTCGCGCAGAGCCGTCAGCTTTACTTCACCTATTCCAAACCGCAACAGGGCGGTGCCGGTACCGCCATCGCCCATGCCCGACTTGCCCCCGGCGCGGACCGTCTGACCGATTGGACGGTGATCTTCGAACTCGAACCCGGCTCGTCGGGCGGGCGGCATTTCGGCGCGCGTCTGGTCGAAGGGCGCGACGGGATGCTCTATGCCACCATTGGCGACCGGGGCGACGATGCGTCGGCGCAGGACCTCTCTCGCCAGAACGGCTCTGTCATCCGCATTTCCCGCGACGGGGCCATCCCGGCAGACAACCCGTTCACGCAAACCTCAGGCGCGCAGCCTCAGATCTGGTCCTATGGCCACCGCAACCCGCAAGGGGCGGCGCTTGACGCCCAAGGCAACCTCTGGGTGGTGGAACATGGCGCACGCGGCGGTGATGAGGTGAACCGCGTCGCCAAGGGCGCGAATTTTGGCTGGCCAGTGATTTCCTACGGCCGCCATTACTCGGGGCTCAAGATCGGCGAGGGCACGCAAAAGCCCGGCATGGAACAACCGGCCCATTACTGGGACCCCTCCATCGCGCCCTCAGGCATGATGATCTATCAAGGCGAGATGTTCCCGGACTGGCGCGGCGACATCTTTGTCGGATCGCTCAAGTTCGACCTGATTTCGCGGCTTGAGGGTGCGCCGCTCTCAGAGGTCGAGCGTCTGAAATCCCGCGAAACCCAGCGTGTGCGCGACATCCGCGAGGCCCCCGATGGGTCAATCTGGTTTCTCAGCGTCGGGCAGGGTGCGGCCTATCGCCTCTCGCGGTGATCCGAAATCTTCAAAAGATTTCGGACCGCTTTCTTTTCAAGAAAGCGTCATACCGACAAACGGGAACTATGCGCGCCACGCTCGCGGTATGGCGTCGTGTTGTAATGCGCCCGGTAGCATTTCGAGAAATGCGACGGCGAGGCAAAACCACAGGCCAGCGCCACGTTGATCACGGTCATGTCGGTCTGCATCAACAGGTTGCGCGCCTTTTGCAGGCGCAATTCCATGTAATAGCGCTTGGGGCTGCGGCTCAGATAGCGGCGGAACAACCGTTCTAGCTGCCGGGTCGACATGCCCACATCGCGCGCCAATGTCGCCGGGCTGATCGGCTCTTCGATATTGGTTTCCATCATCTGAATGACTTGGCTCAGCTTGGGATGCCGCACACCGATGCGTGTCGGAACGCTCAGGCGTTGCGTGTCCTGATCGGTGCGGATCGAGCTATAGATCTGCTGATCCGCCACCGCATTGGCCAGCTTTTCACCATGATCATCGGCGATGATATTGAGCATGAGATCAATCGACGACGTGCCCCCCGCCGTGCTCATCCGGTTGCCATCAATCACGAATACCGATTTCGTCAGCGTCACATCCTCGAATTCCTCGAGAAAGCTGTCGTGATTCTCCCAATGGATCGTCGCCCGTTTGCCATCGAGCAAGCCCGCGCGCGCCAGCACATAGGACGCGGTGCACAGCCCCCCCATGCGCAGCCCCTTGCGCGCCTCGCGGCGCAACCAGTTCAACATGCGCTTGGTCGCGGTCTTTTGCACATCCATGCCACCACAAACGAGCACCACATCTTCGCGGTTCAGCTCCGAGAGCGGAAAGTCGAGGTTGAATCGCACCCCGGCAGAACACGTGATCACCTCGTCGGAATCGCCGGTCAGCACCCAGCTATACAACTCTTCTTCGGCCATGCGGTTGGCGATGCGCAAACACTCGATGGCCGAGGCAAAGCTCAGCAAGGTGAACTTGTCCAAGAGCACAAACACAAAGCGTTTGGGCTCTTTGGGCGCTTTAACCGCGATTTTTGTGGCCTCTGACGTCATCATCACCCGATTCCCCGGCGCAACGGCCTCTTTAGCGGTCTGTCACGAATCTGTCGCGATTGACAAGAGAGGCGTGGTCGATTTGCGACCCATTCTTGTGCGTTTCATATGGCCTCTTGCCCGCTGCTTTGCTAAGCACGGGTCTCAGATTACGTTCAATGCGGAGTAAGGACGATGACGGAATGGCAGAAAACGGGCTGGCGCGCGAAACCGCGGGTGCAGATGCCCGATTATATCGATGCCGCCGCTCTGGCCAGTGTCGAGGCCCGTCTGAGGCAGTATCCGCCGCTGGTTTTTGCCGGTGAGGCGCGCCGCCTCAAGCGCGCGCTTGGCGCCGCCGCGCGCGGCGAGGCGTTTCTGCTCCAAGGCGGCGATTGCGCCGAGGCCTTTGATCAATTCTCTGCTGATGCGATCCGCGACACCTTCAAGGTGATGCTGCAAATGGCGATGGTGCTGACCTATGGGGCCAAGGTGCCGGTGGTCAAGGTGGGCCGCATGGCCGGGCAATTCGCCAAACCGCGCTCAGCCCCGACCGAGGTGATTGATGGCGTGGAACTGCCCAGCTACCGCGGCGACATCATCAACGAACTGGCCTTCACCCCCGAGGCGCGCATTCCGAACCCGGACAAGATGTTGCAGGCCTATACGCAGGCTGCCGCAACCCTCAACCTCTTGCGGGCCTTTTCGACGGGCGGCTATGCCGATGTGCATCAGGTCCATGCCTGGACCCTCGGCTTTACCGAAAGCGAGAAGGCCGCGCGCTATCGCGAAATGGCCAATCACATCTCTGATGCGCTCGACTTCATGAAGGCGGCAGGTGTGGACAGCGACAATGCCCATACGCTCAAGACCGTGGATTTCTACACCTCGCACGAGAGCCTCTTGCTGGAATACGAAGAGGCGCTGTGTCGGCTCGATTCCACCTCCGGCAAATGGCTGGCGGGCTCAGGCCATATGCTCTGGATCGGCGACCGCACTCGCCAGCCTGATGGCGCGCATGTCGAATTCCTTCGTGGCGTGCAAAACCCCATTGGTCTGAAATGCGGGCCCTCCATGACGTCGGACGACCTCAAACGCCTCCTGGCCACGCTGAATCCCAGCAATGAGGCGGGGCGTCTTACGCTCATCGCGCGCTTTGGCGCGGGCAAGGTGGCGGACAACCTGCCGCGCCTCATCCGCACGGTAAAGGAAGAGGGGGCATCGGTGCTCTGGGTTTGCGACCCAATGCATGGCAACACGATCAAATCCGCCACCGGCTACAAGACGCGGCCGTTCGATGCGGTGCTGCGCGAGGTGCAGGAGTTCTTTGGCATCCACAAGGCCGAAGGCACCATCCCCGGCGGCGTGCATTTCGAGATGACCGGGCAGGATGTGACCGAATGCACCGGTGGTATGCGCGCGCTCTCCGAGGAAAACCTCTCGGCGCGTTATCACACCGCCTGCGATCCGCGCCTCAATGCCAGCCAGTCGCTCGAACTGGCCTTCCTCGTGGCCGAAGAGCTGAAATCCCTGCGCCATGACCGCCTTCAGGCAGAAGCAGGCTAACCACCTCTTGACCGCAACAGGTAACGCGCCTGTTGCGGTTTTGTCTGTTCGTCGCCGATGTCGCAAGCAATCGCGCGGCGGCGCTCCGCGACTTGTTCCGCGCGGGGAGGGCCTATGGCGTTTTGGTTCTCCGATGGAACGCCAAGCCAGCGCCAAGCCTTACTTCACCACGCGCAGATTGGCGCGCCCGCGCGGCGCATCACGCCCGCGCCATTCATTGCGCAGCCCGCCGGGCAACAGGTCAAGGCTGCGTCGGCCTTTGGTCTCTGCATCCAACGGCAATACCCGAACCGCTCGCATCTCGAACCGCCGCGAGGCGCGCCCGATCTCGCCTTGCGTCACCAAACATCCCAGCGCTCGTGAAACATCGCCCAGATCGCTGCGCAGCGGCCAGAGCATGAGACGCCCGGTCATTTCAGGCCGCCCCAACCCTGCCTTGGCATAGAGATCAATTTCCAGCCGCGCAGGCCGTTCGAAGAGGTCGGCCAGCGCCAGAGCAAACGCCTCTCGCGCCGCCGGTGCAATGAAACTCGACAGCGGCATGCCGCGCACCTCCATTCCCATCAGCGCATTGAGATGCAGCCCCGCCACCCGCAGGCGCGTCACCCCCGGCGCGATCCGCTCGGCGATAAACGCATTGGACAAAAGCCCGCCAATCCGGCGCGGGTCGATGTCAGAGCGGCGCGGCACCTCGGCCCCCTCGCAAAGGCCAGCCCAATAGCTGTGAAGCGCGTGCAGATCGGCGGCCTGTTGCCCGTCACATGCGTCCACTCTGCCCGACGTATGTAGAACTGTTTTGTCATCCTGCATGACACACTCCTTTGCCCCTGCACCTCAGACTTCGCGGCATCAGCCTGCCTGATGGCCCTTGCGCCTCCCCTGCAGCACCGCACGTTGGGCCAAGACTGCCACAAGTTTTTGGGAATTTATCTAAAAATCGCGGCGATTGGTTAACCACCGGCACAGACATGTCGCGCCACCGGGACTTGCCAGACGCTGGGTCACGCACTAGGACGGGGCAACACCGTAAGACCCAAGGACGCCCACCGATGATCCAGTCGATGACCGCTTTCGCCACCGCCAAAGGGGCCATTCCGGGCCATTCCTGGACCTGGGAGTTGCGCGGTGTGAATGGCAAGGGGCTCGACCTGCGCCTGCGCGTGCCCGACTGGATCGAGGGGCTGGAGCCGGCCTTGCGCGCACGGTTGGGGCAGGGGATCGCGCGGGGCAATGTCTCGCTCACCCTGCGCCTGACCAGCGACGATGCCAGCGGCCAATTGGCGGTCAACTCCGACCGGCTGGACGATGTGCTGCGCGCCATGGCGCTGGTCGAGGATCGTGCCATGGCCTGTGGCCTCTCGCTCGCTCCCGCCACCGCCGCCGACATCCTGTCGCTGCGCGGTGTATTGGAAGCAGGCACCAGCGACACCGACACGAGCGCCCTCTGCGCGGCGATTCTGGCGGATTTTGAACCCGTGTTGCAGGACTTCTTGACCATGCGCGCCACCGAAGGCGCGACGCTGGCCAAAGTGCTGCACGCCCAATTGGACGAAATCGCCCGCCTGACCCAAGCCGCCCAGGACCTGCTTGCCCAACGCAGCGCTGACATCGCCCGCAACCACCAGACGGCGCTCGGGCGCCTGCGCGATACGGCCACCGATCTTGATCCCGCGCGCCTGTCACAGGAACTGGCGCTGCTGGCGGTCAAGCTCGATGTCACGGAAGAGTTGGACCGCCTGCGTGCCCATGTGACGGCAACGCGGGCACTGCTCGAGGCAGGTTCGCCGCTCGGGCGCAAGATCGACTTTCTGAGCCAGGAATTCAACCGCGAGGCCAATACGCTTTGCTCCAAGGCACAACATGCGGGCCTGACCGAAATCGGGCTCAGCCTCAAGACCGTGATCGACCAGATGCGCGAACAGGTGCAAAATGTCGAATGAGGCACAGGCCGCACGGCCGGAATTTGAGTATTTCCACCAAGAAGAAGGGCAGGGAACAGCATGAGCAACCGCAGGGGCCTCCTCATCATTCTCTCCTCACCTTCGGGCGCAGGTAAATCCACCCTGTCCAGACGCCTGCGCGACTGGGACGAAACCATTGCCTTTTCCGTCTCGGCCACCACCCGCGCGCCGCGCCCCGGTGAGGTGGACGGGCAGGATTATCATTTCATGACCCAGGCGCAGTTCAAGCAGGATGTGGCGGCGGGCGAAATGCTGGAACATGCGCATGTGTTCGGTAATTTCTACGGCAGCCCGCGCGGCCCCGTTCAGGCGGCCATCGACGCTGGCCGCGACGTGCTCTTTGACATCGACTGGCAGGGCGCGCAGCAGATTCGCAACTCGGCCTTGGGCGCACATACGCTTTCGATCTTTCTTCTGCCGCCCTCGATCCGCGAATTGCACCGCAGGCTGGAAACACGCGGGCAGGACACGCCCGAGGTCATCGCCAAGCGGATGGAGAAAAGCTGGGACGAGATCAGCCATTGGGATGGGTATGATTTCGTGCTGATCAACGAGTATCTGGACGCCACCGAAGCGCGCCTCAAGACCATCATTGAGGCCACGCGCCTGCGCCGCAGCCAGCAACCGGGCCTGACCGCGCATGTGCGCGCGCTGCAAACCGAATTCGAGGAGATGCAATGACACTCTACAGCCTTGACGGCCACGCGCCGCAGATTGCCGAAAACACATGGATTGCGCCCGATGCCAATCTGATCGGCAAGGTGGTGATCGAGGATCTGGCCTCGGTCTGGTTCGGCTGCACCCTGCGCGGCGACAACGAGGAAATCCGCGTGGGCGCGGGCAGCAATGTGCAGGAAAACTGCGTCATGCACACCGATATGGGCTATCCGCTCGTCATCGGTCCGGGCTGCACCATCGGTCACAAGGCGATGCTGCATGGCTGCATGCTCGAAGAGAATGTTCTGATCGGCATGGGGGCTACGGTGCTCAACGGCGCGCGTATCGGACGCAACAGCCTGATCGGTGCAGGCGCCCTGATCACCGAAGGCAAGGAAATCCCCGAAGGCAGCCTTGTGATGGGCGCACCGGGCCGGGTGGTGCGCAGTCTTGATGAGGCGGCGATTGCCACGCTGCGCGCCACGGCGCTGCATTACCAACAGAACATGCGCCGGTATCGCACCGGGCTTGTGGCGCTCTGACCGGCGATGCAGGGTCTGGCCACGGTTCTTGCCGGAATTCCGATGGCCGCCATTCTGGTCGGCCCGGATGATCGCATCATCGCTGCCAATCAGGGCGCGCGCGACATGCTGGGGCAGGGGCTTGAGGGGCGTCACCTGCTGACCGCGCTGCGCCAGCCAGATGTGCTTGAGGCGATCGAGGCCTGCCTGCGCGACCGACAACCGCGCAAGATCACCTATCAGACCTCTGACGCAGGGCGCGACAGCAGCTTTCAGGTGCATGTGGGCTATGTGGAAACCACCGACGCGCGCGGCACGCTGGTCTGTTTCGAGGACCTGACCGAGCGCGAACATGCCGCCCAGATGCGTCGCGATTTCGTGGCCAATGTCAGCCACGAATTGCGTACGCCGCTCACGGCACTCATGGGTTTCATCGAAACGCTACAAGGGCCCGCGCGCCACGATCAGGCCGCCATCGACCGCTTTCTGGGGATCATGCAATCCGAAGCCGCGCGGATGGAGCGCCTCGTGCGCGATCTGCTGTCGCTCAGCCGGGTCGAGAGCGAAGAGCGCGTGCGTCCCCGCGATGAGGTCAACCTGGGTCAGGTCATCGGATCGGTTCTGCATGCGCTGCGCCCTTTGGCGCGTGACCGCGCCTGCGACATTACCTTTGATCCGCCCGAAGGCATGGTCGTGCGGGGCAATGACGACCAATTGCAACAGGTCTTCACCAACCTCGTTGAAAACGCGATCAAATATGGCGGCAAGGGCAACAGGATCACGATCACGCTGGAACGCACCCCGCGCGACGCCACCCTGCGCGCGCCTGCCATTGTGGCGCGTGTTCGTGATCAGGGGCCCGGCATCGACCCCCTGCACATCCCCCGGCTGACAGAGCGGTTCTACCGCGTCGATACCCACCGCTCGCGTGAAATGGGGGGCACGGGCCTTGGCCTCGCCATTGTCAAACATATCGTCAATCGTCACAGGGGACGGCTGCGAATCTCTTCCGCGCCCGGAGAAGGCAGCGAATTCTCGGTGATTCTGCCGCAATCGGACCGCCAAGAGGCCTGAAAACGCTGCCGTTGCCGCGAAAAAACTGGCTGAACCGCCAAACTTATAGCACTGTCATAAAACCGTTACATAAGTGTAACAAAAGCGTTGTGGTTCTCGCCTAGTGCTGGCCCCGAGGTCGCCCCTGCCTGGGCGTCCCGTGAAACCGAACTCAGGAGCAACTCATGCTGTTCAAATCCACCGTTTCCGCACTGGCCCTGACGGCCCTCGCCGCAGGCACCGCCGCGGCCCGTGACAACATCCAGATTGCTGGCTCCTCGACCGTGCTGCCCTATGCCGCCATCGTCGCCGAAGCCTTTGGCGAAAACTTTGATTTCCCCACCCCGGTCGTGGAATCCGGCGGATCGGGCGCTGGCCGCAAGAAACTCTGCGAAGGCGTCGGCGAAAACACCATCGACATCGCCAACTCTTCCTCGCGCATCAAGCAGTCCGACATCGACCTCTGCGCGTCGAACGGCGTGACCGAGATCATGGAAGTCCGCATCGGCTATGACGGCATCGTCTTTGCCTCTGACATCAACGGTCCGGCCTATGCCTTTAGCCCGGCTGACTGGCACGCGGCTCTGGCTGCTCAGGTTGCCAAGGATGGCGCTCTGGCCGACAACACCAACAAGGTCTGGTCCGACGTGCGCGCTGACCTGCCCGGCGACGAAATCCTGGCCTTCGTGCCCGGCACCAAGCACGGCACCCGCGAAGTGTTCGACGAAAAGGTGATCATCGCCGGTTGTGAAGAGAACGGCACGTTCGAGCTGCACATGGCAGCCAACGGCGGCGACAAGAAAGCCGCTGAAAAGGCCTGCATGGCGCTGCGCACCGATGGCGTGTCGATCGACATCGACGGCGACTACACCGAAACGCTGGCCCGCGTTGACGCCAACAAGAACGGCATCGGCGTGTTCGGTCTGTCGTTCTACCAGAACAACACCGACAAGCTTCAGGTTGCCACCATGGGCGGCGTCGCGCCGTCGGTCGAATCGATCGCTTCGGGTGAATACCCGGTGTCACGTCCGCTGTTCTTCTACGTCAAGAACGCGCATCTCGATGTGATCCCCGGCATGCAGGAATATATCGAGTTCTTCGTGTCCGACGAGATCGCAGGCCCCGATGGCCCGCTCGCGGCCTATGGCCTCGTGTCCGACCCCGAGCTTGCCAAGACCCAGGAAATGGTTGCCAACCGCGTCCCCATGGGCGTGCTGAACTAAGACCAAGACCTCCGAGGGGTGGCGCACCGGCGCCATCCCTCCCTTTATGGCGGAGAGCAGATGAGTACCGGCTATATCACCCTGATCGTGCTCGGCCTGTGTGGGCTGGGCTTTTTCTTGGGGCGTGCGCGCGCCTTGGCAACCTCCAAGGCCACAGGCAAGAAATTGCACTCCCTGCCGAATTACTATGGTCAGGCGGTGGCGCTCTTCACCGCCGTACCGGCTCTTCTGCTGATGCTCGCTTGGCTGTTCCTGCAACCTTTGATGATCGAGGGCCGTGTCGCGGGCATGATCCCCGATAGCGTGATCCCCGAGGGCGGTGCCAAGAGCCTTGTCATGGCCGATGTGCGCCGGATCGCCGATGGTCTGGATGCGCTGATGGTGGCCGGACATATGTCCGAATCCGATCTCGACGCCATGCGCGCGGATTTCACCGATATCCGCAACCGGCTGGGCAATGTCGGCGTGGCGCTTGGCTCGGATGTGCCGGTGCCGGTATTCGAGGCCGCCAAGGAACTGCGCAAGTCGCAGAATGCCGGAAACTTTCTGATGACTCTGGCGGTGCTCGGTCTGTCGCTTGGCCTGCTGGCGTGGTCTTGGTCGCGGGTGCACCCCGATCAACGCGCGCGCAATGCCTCCGAGACCTTTGTTCTTGCGCTCCTCATTGGCGCCTCGCTGGTGGCCATTCTCACCACCGCAGGTATCGTCGCCTCGCTTCTGTTCGAGACCATCAATTTCTTCAAGATGTATCCGGCCGCCGACTTCTTCTTCTCGACAGTCTGGAACCCGCAATTTCGCGGCGGCTCCGATCTGGGCATCCTGCCGCTCTTGTGGGGCACGCTCTATGTCAGCTTCCTTGCGTTGCTGGTGGCGGTGCCGCTGGGGCTGATGATCGCGATCTATCTGGCGGAATATGCCAGCAAACCGCTGCGCGCCTTTGCAAAGCCGGCAATCGAGGTGCTGGCCGGTATTCCGACCATCGTTTACGGTCTCTTTGCCCTGATCACCGTGGGCCCATTCCTGCGCGACTATATCGCCTCGCCGCTTGGCCTTGGCTCTTCGTCCTCGTCGGTGCTGACCGCCGGGCTGGTCATGGGCATCATGCTCATTCCCTTCGTGTCCTCGCTCTCGGACGACATCATCAACGCCGTGCCGCAATCCATGCGCGATGGCTCTTATGGCCTTGGCGCGACCAAGTCCGAAACCATCAAGCAGGTGATCCTGCCCGCCGCACTGCCCGGTGTGGTCGGGGCCATCCTTCTGGCGGCCTCCCGCGCCATCGGCGAGACCATGATCGTGGTCATGGGGGCAGGGGCCGCCGCAAAACTTGGCCTCAACCCGTTCGAGGCGATGACCACCATCACCGTCAAGATCGTGAGCCAGTTGACCGGCGACACCGAATTCGCCAGCCCTGAAACGCTGGTTGCCTTCGCCCTCGGCCTTACGCTCTTTGTCTTCACGCTGGGGCTGAATGTCATCGCCCTTGTGATCGTGCGCAAATACCGGGAGCAGTACGAATGACCGATCTCACCTCCGCCGGGGCCATCCCGGCCCCTCGCAAAGGCTCGCTGCTCACCCAAGACGCCCGCACCAAGCAACGCAATGCCAAAGAGGCGCGGTTCCGCATGATGGGCCTTGTCGCGGTCACCATTGGCCTGCTGTCTCTGGTTGGCCTGCTGACCTCGATCCTCGCCAGCGGTCTGTCCTCCTTTCAACAGACCTATATCGAGCTGGAGGTCTATCTCGATCCCGCCAAACTCGACAAGACCGGCAACCGCAACCCGGAAGATATCGCCAAAGTGTCCACCTTTGGCTATGCGCCGCTGATCGACGCCGCAATGGGAGCAGCCATCGAACGTGTGGGGGCTGCGACCGACATCAACGCCAAAGCCGCAGGTGAGCTGATTTCCAAGGAGGCGCCTGCGTCCTTGCGCGACTTCGTTCTGGCGAACACCGATAGGATCGGCGAAACGGTGCAATTCGACCTTCTTGCAGCAGGCCGGATCGACGGGTTTTTCAAGGGTCGTGTGACCATGGAAACCGCTGCCCTCGACCGCAACATCTCCCCCGAGCAACTGCAACTCGCGGACCAACTCAAAGAGGCGGGCATCCTCACAACCAAGTTCAACTGGGCCTTCTTCA
>SWCD01003552.1_pt1 | contig 35272 bp, 34 predicted proteins | sample 4693011 | NCBI WGS metagenome assembly SWCD01 (sample SAMN10267278, study PRJNA491770) | bioreactor metagenome | isolation source: DHS bioreactor inoculated with marine | place: Japan: Omine Ridge, Nankai Trough | reverse complement strand
GAAACCCGTGTTCAACCAGTCACAGACGGCAGCCGCTATGTGGTTCACATCCAGTACGAGGTACCGCCGGATGGTGACGGTGATGGTGTAGCCGATTACGAAGACAACTGCCCCGAGGCGCCAAACCCTGACCAGTTCGATTATGACGGCGATGGTCTTGGTGACGTATGCGACAACACTGGGGTGATCAAGGTCTACGAGAGCGTCAACGATCCGGTCAGCTCCTTTGGTTACGGCATCTCATCAACCGACTCTGGGTTGCTGATAGCCGGCAGGACCAGTGACTGGTTCCCGTCCCTCTTTCAAGGCATTGTGCTGGGCGTCAACGACGATCTTGCGCTCGACGCTGGATTCGCGGACAGTGGCGTACAGAACATTCCCGTTGACCGGTACCACCAGGTTCACGAGGTGCTCAGCTACCCGGATGGGTCGTATGTCACGGTCTCGACGGTGAATCACGAACCTTCGCTCGAGACCAGTGATGGCATTGTCGCCCGGTATCTCCCGGATAGTTCGCTAGACACGACATTTGGCGACGGTGGTGTGTTGCGCTTCTCTCTTGGCGATTGGGTCGGAGGTATGCGAGCCGATCTCACCTCTGACGGATCGATCCTTCTGGTGGCCACTCGCACAGACGGCGGAAGTACCGAGTACGTGGCGGTCAAAGTCACAGGAGCCGGTCTGATTGACCCCACCTTTGGTGTCAACGGAATCGCAGAGCTCCGAGCACCCAACGGTGTCTCCTGGATCGAGTTGCAGAACGTCGATGTTGACAACGACCGGTTCTATGTGGCCGGGCGGGTCACGATTTGGCCCAACAACAATCAGGTCCTGGCGGCGTTCGACATCGATACCGGCGTTCTCGTCCCTGAGTTCGGTGCTGCCGGTATCGTCGAAATCGACCTCGGTGGCGGAGAGATCGGAGCGGACCTAGTTGTGGGTCCCGACCGCATCTACATGATGGGAACGATCCAATCTGGCAACGCCGCTGGTTCTGCCTCCCTCGTCGCAATAGATAAGGCCGGCGCAGTTGACCCAACCTTCGGCATCGACGGTTCGGTACTGACTTCGGTGTTCAATGGCAACGGTGCGCTCGCCCGAGACGCAGCCGATAACCTATACATGATCGATAGCGGCGGAGATAGAGACCTGGTGGCGCTCGGATACACCTCTGCCGGGCAACCGTTGACAACCTTCGGCATCGACGGTGAAGCGATCGCCACGTCCGTGGGATGGTCCGACATCGCAGAAGATGCCCTAATCAAAGACGGGGCGCTCTACGTCGCAGGTACCGCTTACAACCAGTCAGGTGGTCATCAGCGAATCTTCGTAGCGGCATGGGATGCCCCGGCTGCGGACGGAGACCGTGACGGTGACGGCGTTGGAGACAGCGTTGACAACTGTTTGATCACCCCCAACCCCGACCAAGCTGACTTCGATGGTGATGGCATCGGTGACGCTTGCGAAACCGCGCCTCCTGTTGTGACTGGTATGCCTGATCGAGATGCCAACAGCAACGGCTGGTATAACAGCGCAGTAACGATCACCTGGATAGTTGACGGCGGAGCGTCTGGGATCCCGGCACCGCCGGCAACCATCGCCGATCTTGAGGGCATCAACGGTTACTCCTCAGCGGAGGTGTGCGACGCAGCCGGCAACTGTGCGACAGGTTCTCTCGAACTGTCAATAGACACGGTGTCGCCAGCGGTGACGGGTATCGCTCTACGAGCTCCGGATTCCAGCGGCTGGTACTCGTCTCCGGTCACGGTTGAATGGGTAGCGTCTGACCCGGATCCATCATCCGCATTGGTGTTGCCACTACCTGCTGACATCGATGCTGCTGCAGAGGGCGGAGCTGTCACCTACGAGTCCGGAGCGGTATGCGACTACGCAGGTAACTGTGCAACTGGTACGGTGACGTTGGCGTCCGATTTCACCGTCCCAACTATCAACGGTGTCGTAGATATCGAACCGAACACTGCCGGTTGGTTCAATGTCTCACCGACGGTGTCGTTTACTTGTGACGATACGTTGTCTGGTGTGGCAGTCTGCGCTGATCCAGAAACGTTGCTCGAAGGGGCGGGTCAGTCTGTGACCGGTTCTGCGACGGATGTTGCAGGTCATGAAGCTTCATCGACTGTTGAAGGCTTCAACGTTGATCTGACCGCTCCGGTGATCACAGCTGGGATTGTTGACGGTGTGAAGATCGGTGATTGGTGGGTTGAACCGCCAACGGTTGTATTCACCTGCACCGATGCCTTGTCTGGGATCGTGTCGTGCCCGGCGCCCATCGCAGCGGACGAGGGGCCCAATCAAACGATCGTTGGTACAGCTGTCGACGCAGCAGGGAATCAGGCCTCGGTGACGGTCACCGGTATCGCTGTTGACACTGGTGCGCCAACGATCATGGCGTCACGCACACCAGCCGCCAATGCTGCTGGTTGGAACAACACCGAAGTGGTCGTGTCGTTCACATGCGCTGATCAGGATGGTTCTGGTATCGCGTTCTGCACTGAACCGGTCACAGTTGGCGAAGGAGCCAACCAATCAGTGACTGGGACGGCGGTTGACATCGCTGGCAACGAAACGTCAGTGACAGTCTTCGATATCAATGTTGACCTGACGGAACCAACAGTGTCGATCTCTGGTGTGGCTGACGGTGACGTGTTCGATATCGGCACCACAGCCGCGCCGGCCTGTGTCACCGTCGACGACCTTTCAGGTGTCGCAGCGGAGGCTGCGTTGACTGTCACCGGAGGCAACCTTGACGGCACTGGTGTATTCGTTGTGACCTGCGCCGGTGGCATGGATGTTGCCGGGAACGTGGCTGCACCAGCGATGGTCACCTACGAGGTGCACTACACCCAACCAGTTGATGTATTCACCGGCGGTAGCGTGGATGCGCCACCAGCGGTCAACATTGGCAACGCCGGCAGGGTGTATTCGGTGCAATGGGAGCTGTACGACGCAGCAGGCGACCCGATCACCAATGTCGATGCCATCTTGTCAATTACCTATGTACCGGTCGCTTGTGACGTGTTCACTGGTGACGGCGACCCGTTGGATGCTGACTACACCGGCAACAAGGGTTTGACGAACAACAACGGCACCTTCAAGTTCAACTGGGATACACCCAACACGCCGGGCTGCTACCAGCTCCAGATTGCAGTTGTTGACGGCAACGTGATCACAGCCAACTTCGAACTTGACTAGCTACTCACGATGAAGACTAGGGGAGGGGCCTTGTTGAGGTGCCCCTCCCCTTTCTTCTGCGAGCCCTCACACTTCTCTGCCTATGACTGGTGAGACATGTGTGATCTCCGGATGTGCCTTGTCGCCCAGCGCGTTTCATGATCTCGGTCTTGAACCGTTGCCGTCGATGATTACGTCTCTGTCATCGAAGGTGAAGTGGCCACTGTTGATGTACTTGCCAAACGACCTCGGCGACGTCGACTTGGGGCGAGAGCGCCGTGGCGATCTCAGCAAACTCAATGAGTGCCGCCTCGAGGTCTTGGGCCATCTCCGCAGCGATCACTTCGGGAGCCGGGAGGTTGGTTTATGCCTGCTGCCCAACGCCCATGAGGAACAGGCCCGAGACTTCATGACGGGCGGTCAGGCCACGACGTCGATGGAGGCTTGTCTGCTTCGAACCAGCAACATCGACCATCGTCGTGACCTACCCGGGTCCTCACATTGCCCTACAACCTGTGTGCCGATGAAGGGTTCGCTTCCCGTCCCCAGCGAAGGAAATACTGTCTAGGCGGCGCTCGCCTATGCACGTATGCCGGGACGGGCGAAAGGGACCGATCAAATCGATTGGGTATCGCCTAGGGTGTCAGAGGTCCGGATACCAGACCTCTGAGCAGGTGAAGTAGCTAGCACCCAGGGTGCAATACAGATCCGGGCTCAGCGGTAGTGCCGACGGATCCGGTTCAGACGATTCGAGATAGCAGTCCCCGGTGAACTTCGTCATGTCCCAGGCGCAGAGGTAGTCCCGGCCATCCCATGTCTCGGCGCTCCATGTGAATGGTTCTGTTGTAGGTGTCGGCACCGGGGCCAAACCTGCTCCACTTGCCGGGCCAGCAAGCAGCTCTCTTGGTCCGTCACCCCAGCAGACTGGCTTGCCGCCGACCGGTACAGCACAAGCTGCGTCAACGCCGACATCGACAGCTTCGTACGGTCCATCGCTGGCAGGCAAGGCGCTGACGACCGGCCCTTCACCCCAACAAGAGATCGAACCATCGACCGCCAGGCCACAAGCCGCTTCGTCCCCAACATCTATTTGAACGAACCGCAATCCCGAATCCGGATTCGTCAGCGAACGCCCCGTGTTCTCTATGTCTTGTTCGAAATCCCAACACTCAACGAGGTTGTTTGACCCAATGGCACAGATTCCGTAGCGACCGATTGAGATCTCTTTGTAGCTCGTGGCAACGCCGGCGGACGGTCCGAACGGTTGAGGCTCACCCTCGACATACTGCTTCCAACATTCCACCCCTCCTGCTCTCGTGATGCCGCACACTCTCGTCGTGCCGATCGCCGCCGTGCCTAGGTCCTCACTCAGCGAGCCGTACGGGTTCGGAGTAGCCAAATCACCGGCAAGGAAGCAGCTGAGCTCCCCGCCTTGTTGCAGGCCGCAGGCCCACGGTGAGTGGAGATGCACCTCAACGAAGTGCGGGCGAGGAAGAACACCTAGGTCTGCGATCGTAGGGTTCGAACCGGTCACCCGGCCCTCGAGACTCTCGTAGTCCCAGCAGAATATGGAGCCACTAGCAATCGCACAGGACCCGAGAGCCGATGAGGACTCAACGTACGTGGGCCGCCCGACCCAGCTGAGATCGGCGCCAGTAGCGGACCAGCCGACTCCTGCGCCGAAAGCTCCCGCTACTCCCCAGCACTCAACCAAATCCTCTTGAACGGGGATCCAACAAGCATGCCCGGAGCCGACTGAGAGAATCGACCCCTCGCTGGTGGTGGAGACGGGCGTCGGCACACTGGTAGTGCTCGTAGCCCTCACCTCGGATTCCGCCGGCGTCGTGGTCGCCACGGTTGACGACGATGGCACGCCTACTGACGTGGCATCTGTGCCCTCCCCCAGGACCTCGTTGATCTCTGTCTCTGTCGCACCCGGACCAACCGCATTCTCGCCGACCGAGCACCCGACAACTAGGGGAACCAGGAGAGCCGCACCGAGTAATGCTCTCACAAGACGTGGATAGCCCACCATCAACATCCATTCCTATCCGCTGTCGCTTGTGCATCTACCTTCGATCGATATCAGATCGATGTGATCGCCCCTTCCCTAGAAGGGGCATTCAAGGTCCGGACCCGCACGGACTCCGCAGAAACCTGCACTAGCGGAATGCACATTAGCATCAGCTGAGGCCGTCACGATGTGGCGACAGCACCATCTAATGGTTATTGGCGTGCAATAACGGTCTTACACGTCCCGCCTCAAGCGAGCTAATATCATGCGTGTAATTCTTATCCAGAGGACATGAGGGACCTGGCCCCATGACGGTCCGCCAACCACCCCAGCCGGGGAACGGTGGCAACGCCAGGTGCGATAAGGAGGTACCCCTATCAGGTACGTAGATTGTCCGCAGTGCGGCCTTGCTGCACATGTCCCCTGGTCCGTCTTGCGGGTCTGAGACGATCCCGATCATCTACGGCATGCGGCCCGACTTGTCCGATGCATCGGAGCGTGGCGAACTCGTTCTTGGTCGCTGCCATCGCCAGCCGGGTGACCGGGACCGGCAGTGCCCGGCGTGCGGCATCACAGGTCTTGGAAGGCCTTGGCGAGGTCGTTGAGGCTCTCCTCGACGACTCCACGCAACCGGGCCGAAGGGATGACGTTCTTTGATCTGCGTTGTGCCCTCTACTGTGGCGCCAGCGGGTATCATGCACCGGTCTCGAGTCTCATCAGTGCCGATTCGTCGGCTCCGAAACTCGGGCGTTGACAACATAGGTGGGGACTGTCGGAACATACGTTCCCGGCAAAGCCCCAATGTTTCTATGACTCTGCGGATGTAGCTCAATGGCAGAGCTCCAGCCTTCCAAGCTGGCTACGCGGGTTCGACTCCCGTCATCCGCTCGAAAGGACGCCGGTGGTGGGAACCATGCCTATCCTTCGGCGTCTTCGGTGTGCCCCCGTAGCTCAGGGGACAGAGCAGGAGCCTTCTAAGCTCTTGGTCGAGGGTTCGAATCCTTCCGGGGGCGCGCCTTTCGGCTTTGCTGAAAGGTCATAGTTCGGCTTGGCCGAACTAGGGCGGGTTCGCTTGCCCACATGGTGGCCGTAGCTCAGTTAGGCAGAGCACCTGGTTGTGGTCCAGGAAGTCGCGGGTTCAAATCCCGTCGGCCACCCCGATAGCCGCTACCGGCGCCGTCCAGAAGACGGCGCCGGTTCGGTGATTTTTGTCAAACGCCGAGGAGTCGTTCGTGCAAACCGATATCAAAGAGGCAGGTCCGTTCGAGCGGATCCTCACCATCCGCCTGGAAGAGCAGGAGCTCGAGTCGGCGAAGAACAAGGCCGCCCGCAAGCTCTCCAAAGAGATGAAGATCAAGGGCTTTCGACCGGGCAAAGCGCCGCGGTCGATTGTGGAGCGCATGGTTGGTCCAGAGAACCTGCGCAGCGAGGCCATCGACGATTCCCTCCCCGAGCTGGTCGGGCCCGCCATAGATCAGGCAGAACTCGAGCCGGCGACGGCACCGCGGATCGAAGCGGTCCGCGACGCTGAGGCAGGCGGCGTCGATGTGGATATCCGGATCACGCTGTGGCCGGTTCTAGACGCCGTGCCCGACTTCGCCGGCAGGAAAATCACAATTGACTCACCGGTAGTGACCGACGATGAGATCAACGATCAGATCGATCGGCTCCGCAACCAGTACGCAGAGCTCGAAGATGTCGAACGGGCCGCCGACGATGGCGACTTCGTGATGATCAATATCTCCGCATCGGTCGACGGCGAGGAGATTCCGGAGGCAACGGCTGAGGACCTCCTGTATGAGGTCGGGTCGGCCTCGTTCATCCCCGGCCTCGATGATCTGCTCGGCGGCGCCTCTGTCGGAGATATCCGTGAGGGTCCCGGGACTCTTCCCCCCGGCTTCGGGCAAGAAGATGCTCGCCAGGCCGATCTCAAGGTCCTCGTCAAGGGAGTGCGTGCCAAGAAGCTCCCTGAGGTGACCGACGAGTGGGTCTCGGATGTTTCCGAGTTCGACACGGTCGATGAGCTGAATGACCGGATCAAGACCAACCTCGGCATCATGAAGCTCGACGGCGCCGACAGTGCATTCCGGAGGAAGCTTCTCGAAGAGATCTCAGGCGAGCTTTCGCTCGAGGTGCCCGATGCGCTCGTGGACTCCGAGATGGAAGCGTCCTTCCACAATCTCGCCCACACGCTCGAGCAGCAGGGTCTTGATTTCGACAACTACCTCCGTATTACCGGACAAAGCCAGCAGCAGTTCCTCGATGAGATGAAGGTGCGCTCGGAGGCCACGCTGCGGACACGAATCCTTCTCGACAGCGTTGTTGCTATCGAAGGTATCGAACTTGCCGACGGTGAACTAGACGAAGCAATCTCGACAATGGCCGGTGAGGTCAATCAGGACGCCGACTCCCTCAAAGAGGCGTTGGTCACGAGTGGTCGGGTGGAGGTACTCACCGGTGATATCCTTCGCCGTAAGGCCGTCGATCGGATCGTTTCGTCTGCTGTTGCGGTTGATGACGAGGGTCAGCACATCGACTTAAGGCCACCCGAGGTTGCCGACGATAAAGATGAGGTCGGCGTCGACTCACCTGACGGTGAGCCGGACGGTGAATCGGGTGGGTCGCAGGAAGAAGAGGTTTAGGAGAAGCATGAGTTATCTGGTTCCGACAGTCGTTGAGAACACGCCGCGCGGAGAGCGTGCCTTCGACATCTACAGCCGCCTGCTCAAAGACCGCATCGTGTTTCTCGGTACACCGATCGACGACGGTGTTGCGAATGTGATCATGGCTCAGCTGTTGCATCTCGAGGGTGAAGATCCCGACAAGGACATATCGATGTACATCAACTCACCGGGTGGCTCCACCTATGCGTTGATGGCCATTTACGACACCATGCAGTTCATCAAGGCCGACGTCGCCACCTACTGCATGGGTCTCGCCGCTTCTGCGGCCGCTGTTCTCCTGGCCGGTGGAGCTCACGGCAAGCGCTATGCGCTGCCCCACTCCCGGGTCATGTTGCATCAGCCGCACATCTCGGGTCTTGCCGGCCAGGCAAGCGATATCGAGATCCACGCCCGCGAGATCCTCAAGACACGTGAGGAGATCAATGAGATCCTCGTTCGGCACTCCGGGCAAGATATGGCACGGGTTTCCGACGACACCGAACGTGATTACTGGATGAGCGCGATCGAGTCCAAGGAATACGGGGTCGTTGACGAGGTGCTCTCACGGCGTACGCTAGAGGCAGTCGACGGGTAGGGAAGAGAGAACGACTTGGCAAAATACGAAGGCGGCGAACTTCTCAAGTGCAGCTTCTGCGGGAAATCGCAGAAGCAGGTCCGCAAGCTCATTGCCGGTCCAGGTGTCTACATCTGTGATGAGTGCGTCGAGCTATGCAACGAGATCATTGAAGAGGAACTGGCCGACACCGAAGAGGTCAGCTTCGCCGAACTTCCCAAGCCAAGCGAGATCTACGAATTCCTCGACGGCTATGTAGTCGGTCAAGAACGCGCCAAGCGGGTCCTTTCCGTTGCCGTCTACAACCACTACAAACGAGTCCGCGCTGGACAGAAGGCGAAGGACGAGGATGTAGAGCTCCAGAAGTCCAACATCCTCATGGTCGGCCCGACCGGTGTCGGCAAGACCCTGTTGGCCCAGACGCTGGCTCGCCGTCTCAATGTTCCGTTCGCTATCGCCGATGCGACCGCGCTGACCGAGGCCGGCTACGTCGGCGAGGATGTCGAGAACATCCTGCTCAAGCTCATCCAGGCAGCAGACTTTGACATCAAGCGGGCTGAGACGGGGATCATCTACCTCGACGAGATCGACAAGATCGCTCGCAAGGCTGAGAACCCGTCGATCACCCGTGACGTTTCCGGCGAGGGCGTGCAGCAAGCGCTGCTCAAAATCCTCGAAGGCACGGTTGCCTCTGTTCCGCCGCAAGGTGGGCGCAAGCATCCGCATCAGGAGTTCCTCCAGATCGACACCACCAACATGCTTTTCATCTGTGGTGGTGCGTTTGCCGGCCTCGAAGAGGTCATCCGCAAGCGGGTCGGCAAGAACTCCGTCGGTTTCGGAGCCGAGGTTCGGTCGCTCGACAACCGCAGCGACACCGAGATCTTCTCCGAGGTAATGCCTGAGGACCTCATCGGTTTCGGCCTCATCCCCGAGTTCATCGGACGTCTTCCCGTGGTAACTACCGTAGAGAGCCTCGATCTCGATTCCCTCGTCCGGGTGCTCCAGGAGCCCAAGAACGCACTGACCCGCCAGTACATCAAGTTCTTCGAGATGGACGGAGTGGAGCTCGTTGTCACCGACGCAGCTCTGGGAGCGATCGCCGAGCAGGCCCTCAACCGGGGTACCGGTGCCCGTGGTCTCCGGGCCATCATGGAAGAGGTTCTGCTCGATACCATGTACGAGCTGCCGTCCCGCACCGACATCGCCCGAGTCGTCATCGACGAGGATGTCGTTCGCGAAAAGGTCAACCCGACCCTTATTCCGGTCCAGGATCTCGGTTCAACCGAGGCACAGGAGCGCAGCGCCTGAGAACCCTCGGTTCTCACGAGCCCCCAAGTTGATTCAGCGAAGCTGAATCAACCCTTGACCAACTCCCCGGCCTTCCACACGTGGGTCACGCGATCGGGGTCGCCCCAGACCGACACATCGTCGATCGGGTTGACGTCGAAGGCGATGACATCGGCGTCGTAGCCTTCCTTGAGCTGGCCCGACTTCGGAGCTTGTGGGCCGAGGGTCAGCGGGCCGGTTGCCGTGGCGGCCTCGATCGCTTCGAGGGCAGTCATGCCTGCATCCATCAGGTGCTTCACCTCGAGGCTGTTCGTGCCGTATCCGGGACCACTGACGAAGATGTCGGTACCCATGGCGATCCTTACGCCCGAGGCTACGGCGATCTTGAGTGCCATCTCGTGACGGTCGCCGATCATGAGTGCCTTCTTCCACACGTAGGGTGGCAGTACATCCTCCATCTCGAGCAGAGCCGCGACGATCCAGCGAGTGGGGACGAGGATGGCGTCCTGGTCGATCATCATCTTGGCGCTCTCCTCGGTGAGGTATGAGCCGTGCTCGATGGTCTGTACCCCGGCCCGCAGTGCGGCGATGATGCCGGGCTCGCCGTGACAGTGGGCGGCCACGTAGCGTTCGGCCCTCCCGGCCTCCTCAACTATCGCTACGAGCTCCTCGTGAGAGAACTGCTGGTGGATCGGGTGATCGACTTCGCTGAGCACCCCGCCCGATGCGCAGATCTTGATGACCGACGCACCCTTGCGCAGTTGTTTGCGAACGGCAAGCAGGCACCCGGGCACGCCGTCTGCGAGTTCCCCGAAGCCGATGCCGCGATCAGCCAGGCTGTGCACGAAGTCCAGGTCGAGGCCGTGGACGTCGGCATGGCCGCCTGTGGTAGACAGGATCGAGCCCGCGGCGTAGATGCGGGGCCCCCGGATCGTGCCCTCGTCGATGACGGGCTTGAGGGAGAGGCCGATGCCGCCTGCTTCGCGCAGGCTGGTAATGCCGCCGTCGAGAGTTGCTGCCGCATCAGCGGTTGCTCGGGCGACCATTTCGCCCGGATCTGATGTAGCCATCGCCTCGAGGTCGGCGACGGGCATTCCAACGAAGTGGCCGTGTGCCTCCCACATTCCGGGCATAACCGCGGGGACCGAAGTCTCTGTGTCGCCGGGTGCGGCCGGGGGAGCGGCTGCGGCCGGTCCAGCGTATGTGATGTTGTCCCCGTCGAGGATCACGGTCCCGTCCTGGATGGGGTCTCCCTTGCCCGGGATGAGTGTCTCGGCCGTGATCCTTGTTGCCATTGCTGCTCCTTTGCTTCGAACTCCAATCTAATCAGCCGGTGCGTGGCTCGATTCTGTGACTAGTCAGAACGGGTAACCACCCTTTGTGTCTATATCACCACAGACAGTAGTTGTACGTTGCGTGGGTAGGTCGACAGACCTACTCCGCAGACGGCGGGCCAACAGTTTGAATCAATCGATTCGGGCGCAAGCAGGGGGAATGCTTGGGGGCGGCAGGTGGGAAGGCAAGGTGGCAAGTAACCCGGAGCTATGGCTCCGGGTTCTTCGCGTTATCATGCGCGACCCGTCGGAATCACCCGGCGGGTCGATCGAGGCAGAGGAACGATGGAAGCTTCTTACGACCCCCAGGCCGTTGAGTCACGCTGGTATCAGGTGTGGGAAGACGCCGGTGTATTCAAGCCGGAGATCAATCCGGACGGGGAGCCGTTCTCGATCGTAATTCCGCCACCGAATGTGACCGGAGTTCTTCATATCGGTCACGCCCTCAACATGTCCATCCAGGATGTGATCATCCGTCGCAAACGGATGCAAGGCTATGCCGCTCTCTGGCTGCCCGGCACCGACCACGCCGGCATCGCTACCCAGAACGTCGTCGAGCGCGATCTGGCGAAGGAAGGGCTCAGCCGTCACGACCTGGGCCGGGAACGCTTCGTCGAGCAGGTTTGGGCGTGGAAGGCCAAGCACGGCAACCGCATCAAGGAACAGATTCGTCGTCTCGGTTTCTCGACGGACTGGAGTCGGGAGCGCTTTACGCTCGATGACGGTCTCAGCGACGCCGTCGGGCGGGTCTTCGTTGAGCTTTACAACCAGGGTCTGATTTATCGCGGCGAGCGCATCATCAACTGGTGCCCGCGCTGCCATACCGCTCTGTCGGAGATCGAGGTCGAGCACGAGGATGAGGTCGGAGAGCTCACCCACATCCGGTACGACTTCACCGACGGGACCGGATCGGTGGTCGTGGCGACCACGCGACCCGAGACCATGCTCGGTGACACGGCCGTTGCAGTTCACCCCGACGATGAGCGATACAAGGACGTTATCGGCAAGACCGTCACCCTGCCCCTGATCGGTCGTCAGATACCGATCGTTGCCGACGAGGGCGTCGAGCTCGAGTTCGGGACCGGTGCGGTGAAGGTCACCCCGGCGCACGATCCTCTCGACTTTGAGATCTCACAGAGGCATGGGCTTCCCGCCATCAAGGTCATCGATACAGAGGCCAATATCACCGAGGCCGGAGGCGATTACTTCGGTCAGGATCGCTTCGAAGCTCGTGAGGCGGTGCGTCACGAGCTCAACAAGCAGGGGTTCATCGTCGAGGTCGAAGACCACCACCACTCGGTCGGTCATTGTTCCCGCTGCGGCACTGTCGTCGAACCGATGCTGTCGCTGCAGTGGTTCGTCAAGGTCGGTCCGATGATCGAACCGTCGGTCGAGCCGATCAAGGGAGACCGTTCCCGGTTCATTCCCAAGCGGTGGGAGAACAACTACTTCCGCTGGATGGAGAACCTGCGCGACTGGTGTATCAGCCGCCAGCTCTGGTGGGGTCACCGGATCCCGGCGTGGTATTGCGATGCTTGTGGCGAGACGATGGTCACGGTGGAGAAACCCGCGAGCTGCACCAACTGTGACCACGAAATGCTGCGCCAGGAGCAGGATGTGCTCGATACCTGGTTCTCATCGCAACTGTGGCCATTCTCGACGATGGGCTGGCCGGAAGAGACCGAAGATCTGGCGAAGTTCTACCCGACAGACGTGTTGGTCACCGCGTACGACATCATCTACTTCTGGGTGGCGCGCATGATCATGATGGGCGTGCACTTCACCGACGCCGAGCCGTTTGAGGACATCGTCATCCATGGCCTGGTTCGGGCGGGCGACGGCCGCAAGATGTCGAAGTCAACCGGCAACACAATCGACCCGTTCGACATCGCCGACGAGTACGGCGCTGATGCCTTGCGTTTGGCGCTCCTCCAGTCGGCGGCACCCGGCCACGACATTCCGCTGAACGTGGAGTGGATCGATGCGGCCCGTCGGTTTGGCAACAAGCTGTGGAACGCCGTTCGCTTCTCGCTCAATCACGTCGAGCCCCGCAGCGTTCCGGCTGAAGACGGCTATCCCGTCGACCCGGGCCCAGTCGATGCCTGGATACTCAGCCGTCTCGATGAGACCATCGTCGAGTATGACCGTCTGCTCGACGAATATCGGTTCTCCGATGCGGTCGGCTTGCTGTACAACTTCGCCTGGTCGGAGGTCTTCGACTGGTATCTCGAGATGGCAAAGACGCTGCTCCGCGACAAGGACACCGCGGACGCGACGCGGCAGACGCTTGGTGTCGTGATTCGGAATCTGCTCGCTCTGTTCCATCCGGTGATCCCGTATGTCACCGAGGAACTCTGGTCCGAGCTGGTTGACAGCGGACTCGTTGCCGCTAGTTCCTGGCCGACGCCGGTCGGGTTCACCGCTCCCGAAGGTATGGACGAGCTGCAGTCACTAATCGTCTCGGTCCGGCGTTTCCGGGCCGAGCACGGCATATCGCCGAAACAGGGGATCGCGGCCCTCGTCGATGACCCCGATGCCATTTCCGCCGGATGGTGGCGGAGCCAGTTGGCCGCCATGGCCAACGTCGACGCAACCTACGAAGGGCCGCCGCCGGCCGTTGCCGGGCATACCCGCATGACCGCTGGGTCGATTCAGGTGTTCATCCCGCTCGCCGGCCTTGTCGACGTCGAAGCCGAGCGCCCTCGTCTCGAGAAGGCAATCGCCGAGGCCGAGCAAGCTCTGCAGAGATCGCAGGCCAAGCTGGAGAACCCGAACTTCGCCGAGCGCGCTCCGGCCGAGGTCGTCGCAGGCGAGCGGGAACGAGTCGCGGAGTTCTCCGCGAAGCTAGAGAAGCTGCGCACCCAATTGAGCGAATTGTCGTAATGGACGCCGATTACCCGGGAGACTACGAAGCGGCAGTTGCGTTCCTGGATCGCCGGATCGGGGAGGGAATACGGCCGGGTCTGAAGAGGATTCAGCATCTCTTGGAGCTGATGGGCAATCCGCATCGTTCCTACCCGATCATCCACGTCGCCGGCACCAACGGGAAGACCACGGCGGTGCGAATGATCTCGGACATCCTCGGCGCCCACGGGTTGTTCACGGGTACGTTCACCTCGCCGCACCTGCATCGAGTTGAGGATCGATACGCGGTCGGCGGCGCCTCATTTGGCCCAACCCATCTGGCACGAGCCGTCGAGGACATTGCCCCGTTCGTAGTGATGCAGGAAGAGCAGTTCGACGAAAGCGCCACCTATTTCGAGCTGACCGCGGCAGTGGGCTTTGGTGCCTTTGCCGTGGATGCGGTTGACGTTGCGGTCATCGAGGTCGGGCTTGGTGGCCGCTATGACGCCACCAACGTTGTCGAAGCCGACGTTTCGGTCATCACCGGGATCGCCATGGATCACATGTCGTACCTCGGCGATACCCAGCAGAAGATTGCGGCCGAGAAGGCCGCCATTCTCAAAGAAGGCGGCACGCTGGTGACCGGTCCGATGAGCGATGAGGCTCTCGTATCGGTGCGGGAACGGGTCGAGGAAACAGGCTCGACCTGGCATCAGCCCGGAGACTTCGAGGTTTTGTCCGCTGAGTGGGACGAGCGGGGTTGGGTTGTCACCATCCAGGGCCTCTACGCAACCTATGAGGACCTCGTCCTCGGGATCCACGGTCGTCATCAGACAACTCACCTTGCTACGGCTGTCGCCGCTTGCGAGGCCTTCTTTGGCCGGGCGCTCGACGGGGACGCCGTTCGTGAGGCAGCGGCAACGGTCCGTAGTCCGGGGCGACTCGAGGTGGCCGGTCTCGCCCCGACGATCCTCATCGACGGTGCGCACAACGAAGAGGGTTTCCGCGGGCTCAGCGAGACTCTCGAGACCGAGTTCAGCGAGGAGGAGTGGGTTCTCGTCGTTGGAGCACGGGGGAGTCGGGATGTGGCGACGCTCGTTGCTTCCCTCCGCGGCAGCATCTCGCACGTCATTGCCACCCAGGCCGACGACCACATGGCCGTTCCCGCGGCCTCTGTTGCCGAAGCCGCTTCAACCGAGCTGGACACGACCAGCGAGGTCGTGGTCCCCGTCTCGGCGGCGGTTGAGGCAGCTATCGCCAGGGCCGGTACCGAGGCTGGGGTAGTCGTCGCCGGATCGCTATATGTAATCGGTGAAGCGCGTCACGCCCTCGGCCTCGACAACGCCCCGTCACCCGTCCACCGCCGCTTCGAATCCCAAATCGGCGAATAGGGGTCTGTGATCACCTCGTCCCCGTTGATACGCTGCGGGGGGCAATCAAGCGAGGTGATGAAATGCGTGAGCGTTCGCGTTGTGAGCCGTCGCCGGAGCGAACCAGGGTCATTCTCTGTTCCCTGTTCGTTGTGGCTCTGATCGTGATCTTGTTGATCGTTAGGGCCCTGAAGAAGCGATCATGACCTAAGGCGGTTCTCCCTCTGGCTGGCGGCATTAGCATCTCGGGCCGGAGATCGTCCCAAGCAGAGGAAACGAAATGGCAGTTGAGCACACGTTCGTCATGGTCAAGCCCGATGGCGTCCGTCGCGCCGTCGTAGGCGAGGTCATCAGTAGGTTTGAGCGCAAGGGCTTGAAGCTCGAGAAGATGCGTATGTTGCTGATTGACGAGGACCTGGCGGGCAGGCACTACGCCGAGCACACCGAGAAGCCGTTCTTCGGAGAGCTGGTTGAGTTCATCACCAGCGGTCCTGTCGTTGCCATGGAGTGGTCGGGCGAGTCGGCAGTGAGCGTTGCGCGAACCCTGATGGGCCCCACCAACCCGGCAGAGGCTCCTCCCGGGACGATCCGCGGTGATTTTGGCCTGATCATGACCAACAACATCGTTCACGGCTCGGACTCGGTGGCCAGTGCAGAGCGTGAATTGGGGCTTTTCTTCGGCTAATCGTCCCCCGATCCAATTTGGGGTAATACTCAACCACAGATACGGTGTTGACCACTAAGGAGTTGCGTTCCCGCGACATCTTCCCGACGTTGCGTGGTGGCGCCTGGGTAAACTGAATCCATCCCCCCATTGTGAGCAATGATGCTTGACAACCTTTTCTCGGTCGCTGGCCGGGACATGGCCATAGATCTCGGCACGGCGAACACGCTCGTGTTCGTTCGCGGCATGGGCATCGTGCTCAATGAGCCGTCCGTGGTCGCGATCAATACGCGCGACAACCGGCCGCTCGAGGTGGGCATGGAGGCCAAGCGGATGATCGGCCGTACGCCTTCGCATATCCAGGCCATTCGCCCGCTGCGTCACGGTGTTATCGCAGACTTCGATATCACTGAGAAGATGCTCCGCTACTTCATCAATAAGGTCCACAACCGTCGCTTTGCGGCGCGTCCCCGCATCGTCATCTGTGTGCCGTCCGGCATTACTGCGGTCGAGCGTCGCGCTGTCGAAGAGGCTGCCTATCACGCTGGCGCCCGCCGGGCCTACACCATTGAGGAGCCCATGGCGGCTGCGATCGGCGTGGGACTGCCCGTTCACGAGCCTTCCGGATCGATGGTGGTCGATATCGGCGGTGGTACTACCGAGGTCGCCGTCATCTCGCTCGGTGGCATCGTCGTCTCCAAGAGCACCCGCATCGGCGGTGACGAACTCGATGAAGCGGTCATGGCATGGGTCAAGAAGGAATACAACCTGATGCTCGGCGAACGGACCGCAGAGCAGCTCAAAATGGCCATCGGGTCGGCATACCCGTTCCCAGACGAGCCGTCTGCCGAGGTTCGGGGACGCGACCTGGTCAGCGGTCTTCCCAAGACAGTCGTTCTCAGCGCTGCTGAGGTTCGGGAAGCCATTGAGGAGCCAGTCCAGCAAGTTGTCGACGGGGTGAAGTTCGCTCTGGACAAGACACCGCCGGAGCTTGCTGCAGACATCATGGATCGTGGCATTGTGCTGACCGGGGGAGGGGCCCTGCTTCGTGGCCTCGATCAGAGGCTTGCCAACGAAACCGGAATGCCGATCGTCACAGCCGAGAAGCCTTTGCAGTCGGTGGTGATGGGCTCCGGGGCGTGTCTCGAGGAATTCGAGGTCCTCCATGTTGTGCTCTCATCCAGCGGTCGTCGCTAGGCATTTGGCGCCGCCAGCCCAGAGCCGGCGTAGGCGTCGCTAATGCAGTCTTTCCAGCGTTTCGATCGCTCGACCACGCTCACCATCGTTCTGATTGTCGTTGCCTTCATGCTCGCAACCTTCGACGTTCGTAGCGAAGGCGGTGGCGTTGGCACCACGATGCGGGAGGGCGCCCAGACGCTGTTTTCTCCGATGCAGGACCTGGCGTCGGCGGTAACTCGGCCCGTCGTCGGGTTTATCGATGCTCTATCGGACATCGCCAGCCTGCGCGAGGAGAACGACGCGCTCCGCCAGGAGAATGAAGATCTGAAGAGCCAGGTCGCCCAGTCCGACAGCCTCCAGGCCGAGCTGGAGCACCTGATGGAGATCAACGATCTCGAGTTACCCGGCGACCTCGCCAACGTTGTGGCGCGCATAGCTTCTGCGGGTTCGAGCTCTTTTGACCACGTTCGCTATATCGACAAGGGATCCGACGATGGAATCTCCATCGGTGATGCCGTCGTCGATGAGCAGGGTCTGATTGGCCGGGTTGATCTGGTTCTCGATGACCGGGCCCGGGTCCGGTTGATTCTCGATCCCAACGTTGAAGTAGCGATTCTCGATAAGTCCACAAGCCAGGCGGGTCTCGTTCGGGGCGACAACGACAAGGACCTGGTCCTGCGCATGCACTCCGCCGACGAACCGGCCCGCGAGGGCAGCGTGATCGTGACGGCTGGAAGCCGATTCCCGCCGGGAATTCTGGTGGGAACCATCACTGAGACCGCCGCAGACGACGCTGGGTTTGGTCTGGTCACCCGGGTTGAACCCGCGGTCAATTTCTCGCGCCTCGACTACGTGAAGGTGATTGTCGGCTACTCGCCGCTCGACGCGCCGAGTGCCGAAGAAATCGTCCAGGACGACACACCGGTTGACACCACTGAAGATCCCAGCGACGGAGAGCCGGCAGACGGCGACACGACGACCGAAGCTCCCGACGATGCTGAAGCGGAGGTTGCGGAATGAGTGGCCGCGACGTCGGTATCTCACTGGTGATGGTGGTCATTGCCGTGGTCGCCCAGACCGCCGTGTTCGGAGACGGGCGGATCAACCCATTCGGCGTTTCGCCTGCGGTTGTCATTGTGGTGGTATTGGCCTTTGCCCGGTATCTGGACCCGGAGCCTGCTCTGCTGCTTGGGTTCACCGGGGGAATGCTTCTGGACCTTCTCGGTGGCTCGCCACTTGGTCTCTGGGCAATGGCATACACGGTCGCGGCATACACCGGTCTGCGGTTCCGTGAGCGCACGGAAGACGGCCCGCTCTCAATTGGAGTGGGTGTCGTTGTGCTGACATTGTTGGCCAACGCATTGTTCCTGGTCGTGGGTACGCTGTTTGGTGAGCGTTTCTTCACGAGCACAGAGTTCATCAAGAATATGGTCGTTCCTGCCTTCTACAACCTGGCGATTGCGATTGTCGCTTTCCCGTTGGCCACCCGCCTGATCGGCAACCGGCGTCGCTATAGCTGGTCCTCATGAAGTCGGGTTGGCGGCTCGGGGCTATCGGCCTGGTCTTTGCGTCGATGTTTGCCGTCCTCACTCTGCAACTGTGGCAGGTGCAGGTTGTCGCTACGGAGGAATACGTCGACGCGGCCGAACAATCCCAGGTGGACTTCGTCAGTACCCCGGCACCACGCGGTCAGATAGTCGATCGAGCCGGGAGGCAGCTTGCAGGTACGACGGCAGCGCTCTCTGCGGTTGTGGACGGCGCCCTTGTGCCAGAACACGCTGTTGAGGAGTTGGTGTCGCTACTGGCCGCCTTCACTGGTCGCCCATCCGAGGATGTGGCTCACGTTGTCGACGACGCCAGGGACAGAAACGACCGTCGCGAGATCGCCAGTGACCTCACGGACCAAGAGGTGATCTTTCTCGCCGAGCATTCTGAGGAATTCGTCGGAGTCTCTGTCGTACCGGTCCCGCAAAGAACCTATCCCTATGAGCACCTGGCGTCCGGCGTGCTCGGATACATCGGCCGTCCCTCGGCCACCGATATCGAGGAAGGAGCGAGGCACACCGACATCCTCGGGCGGGCTGGTCTGGAGAAGCAGTACGACGCTGCACTCCAGGGTACGGATGGGCAGATCAAGTTCCAGGTCGACGCCCTCGGGAACGTGCTGGCGAGGCTCGGTGAGGACTTCCCTGAGGCGGGCAACACGCTCGTATTGGAACTGGATATCGAACTCCAGGCGGTGCTGGAGAGCGCTCTTGCCGATGGACTGGAACTTGGTCGGCGCGAGTACAACGAGAACGGCTGTGACCCGGGGAGCGAGGACGACGGAACCGAGGACAAGGGCTGTCCCGTGCGTGCGGTCGGCGTCGTGATGAACGTCAACGACGGAGCGATCCTGGCGATGGGGTCCGTTCCCAACTTTGATCCCGGCCTGTTCGTCAACTTCGATCAGGACGAGTTCGACGCTCTGCCTGACGGGGCTCTCACCAACTTCGCCGTCCAGGGCCAGTACGCGCCGGCGTCGACGTTCAAAGCGCTGACCTATGTGATGGCGATGGAGGAAGACATCTCACCGGCAGATGTCGACTCGGTCGAGGACGAGGTCTTGTGCCGGGGCCAGCTGGCCGCTGCCGCACTGGGAGAGGGAAGCCAGCAGGTGTTCCAGAATTGGACCCGCGCTGATGACGGGATGCAGGACATTCACACTGCCCTGATGCGTTCCTGCAACACCTACTTCTGGGAGATCACGCTGGCTTTGTGGAACGAGTACAAGGGGACCGACGAGGAGAACCTGCTACAGAATTGGGCCCGGGCTGTTGGCTTCGACGCGGAGACGGGGATCGATCTCCCGTTTGAGAAAGCGGGTCTGATCCCCGACCGAGACCTGTTCAAGAGATGGGCGGAGGACGATGATCCGCGGCTCGATCCGTCGCGCAAGCAGTTTGACAGCCCCTGGTTTGGTGGGGACCTCTTCCAGGCCGCGGTTGGCCAGGGTTCCGTGCTGGCGACACCGGTGCAACTGGCAACCGCTTATTCGGCGCTGGTCAACGGGGGGACTGTTTGGAAGCCGAGGGTGGTCGCGGAAATCCGTACTGAAGATGGCGCTCTGATTGAGGAGATGGCGCCGGAGATCATCGCACTCGAGGGGGAGACCGACAAGGAGAAGGACGAGAACGCGGCCATCCAGGCGCTCATCGACAACCTCTCCGCGTCAACCGTCCGTGCCCTTCGCAACGATCTGCAGCAGGTTGTGAATAACCCGCGCGGGACCGCATACACCGCTTTTGCCGACTTCGGGCCGGCAAAGGACCAGGTGGGCGGGAAGACCGGGACGGCTGAGATCATCAAACAGCGTCGTGATGATGACGGCAACATAGTTCAGGAATCTGTAACGACTGCACTGTTCGTCGGCATCGCCCCGATCGACAACCCGGAGTATGTCGTCGTCGTGATCGTCGAGCGGGGCGGCAGCGGCGGCGGTATTGCCGCTCCGACTGCAAAGCCGATCCTTCAGCACCTCCTCAACCAGCCGATAACCGAAGTCCTTGCCGGGCAGGAGGCGGACTGATGGTTCTCGCCGCACGCAGAACCGAACCGGTCACTCTCTTGCAGAGGGAGCGAGCGCTGCGCCCCGACCTGGTTCTGATCCTGTCCTACCTGGCCCTGAGTGGGTTGGGCCTGGTGATGATCTACTCGGCCTCGGCGCCGAAACTCATCGCTGAGGGGGGAAGCCCAACCGAGGCCGTGTTCCGCCAGATGATCTTCGTAGCGCTTGGTGTCGTTGGTTTCTTCGCTTCATCGCTCATCGAGCACAGGACGCTGAAAATGCTTGCCCCGATCGCCTATGTCGCCACCCTGGTGACGTTGGTCATCGTTCTATTTGGCCCAGTGCGGGCCGGGGCTACACGTTGGATCCCGATTGCCGGTTTTCAGTTTCAGCCGTCGGAGTTGGCCAAGATCACACTCATCCTGGCGCTTGCGGCCATGCTTGCCGCCTCGCGGGACAAGTCTCTTCATTGGATCGAGGTCGCCCGATCGGTCGCAATTGTCGCCGTGCCTGCAGCGCTCATCTTTCGGCAGCCCGACCTGGGGACGATGCTTGTCTTCGGTTTCGTCGCCGTCGTGATGGTCTTTACGGCAGGCACAACCTGGCGGCAGTTTGCGTTTCTCACGATTGCGGCCGTTGTCGCCTCGATCAGTCTCTTCAAGGTCGGCGCTATCAAGGAATATCAGATCACCCGGATCACAGCCTTCCTCGATCCGGCGGCAGATACGGCAAACACGGGCTACAACTTGGCCCAAAGCAAGATCGCCATCGGCTCCGGCGGGCTTTTTGGCAGGGGCCTCTTCGAAGGGACCCAGACCAACCTGTCGTTTGTGCCCGAGCAGTCGACCGACTTCATCTTCACTGCAATCGGCGAGCAACTCGGGTTCATCGGAGCGACCGTCGTCATCGGCCTCTTTGCGGTGATCACCTGGCGACTGTTGGTCGCCGCGGCCAATGGGCGTGACCGCTTTAGCCAACTCGTTGCCATCGGTGTCGCCGCAATGCTCGTGTTCCACGCATTCGTAAACATCGGTATGACGGTGCGGATCACGCCGGTGACCGGCCTGCCACTCCCATTCCTCAGCGCCGGTGGTACTGCCTACTTAGCGATGAGCATTGCGCTCGGCCTCGGCCATTCTGTCTGGATGCGGCGATCTCCTGTGCCTGTCGATGTCGATATCTGAGATCGCAGATCTCAGATATCGAGCGACGAAGCCGGGGGGCTTCGTCGAGGTGATTCGCAGCTTGATTCGCAATTCGCGAGAGTCCTCGGAATCTTCGAGAACCAAATCGGGACGCCCTCCGTATAGCTACATGAATCCACAATCGCGTGGACGTGACCAGGAGGGAAAGACAATGAAATCAAGGATTCTGATTCTGGCGATCATGATGCTGGTCGCCGCTTGTGGCGGCGACGACGATGCAGGTTCGACGGAGACGACAGCGGTCCCGGAAACGACAGCGGCCCCGGAAACGACAGCGGCCCCGGAAACGACAGCGGCCCCGGAGACGACAGCGGCCCCGGAAACGACAGCGGCTCCGGAAAGCCCCGCGGTTGCTGTGGCGTCGTCGAGCCTGGGCGATGTTCTGGTCGATAGCGACGGGATCACTCTCTATCTCTTCGTGCCGGACGCCCAGGGCGCCAGCACTTGCTACGACGGCTGCGCTGCGGCCTGGCCCCCTCTCGTTGGGGACTTCGATGCAGGCGACGGCGTCGACGCAGCGCTGCTGGGCTCGGTAGCTCGCGATGACGGCACGCTGCAGGTGACCTACAACGGCTGGCCTCTGTATTACTTCGCCAGTGATGCGGTGCCGGGGGACGTCAATGGGCAAGGCGTCAACGATGTCTGGTACGTGCTGTCCGCCGCCGGCGATGCCATCACGGGCTGATGGATCTGGCTCGGTGCCGGAGGGCTCAGGCTCCCTGTAGCCTTCCGGCGCCGACCCCGGCTGGATAGAAGTCGTGACAACTCGGGAACTACAAAAGATCCTCCGCCGGTTCAGCACCGGCGAGCCCGACGCGGTCCGTGAGCTCTACGCCCGGTACGGCCGGCCGGTGTTTACCGTCGCATTTCGGGCACTGGGCGATCGCGGCCTTGCCGAAGAGGCTGTCCAGCAGACCTTTCTGCAAGCATGGCGGAGCGCCGACCGGTTCGATGCAGAGCGCGACCCTGCGCCGTGGTTGTATGCCATCGCTCGTCGCGTCGCGGTGGATCTCTATCGACGGGAACGGCGGCATCAGGAGACCGAACGAAGCGACGCTGAGGTCGCCGTGTTGTCTCCATCATTCGAGGGAACCTGGGAGGCGTGGGAGGTCAGACGAGCACTCGACGAGCTGGATGAGGAGGAAAGGGCGATCATGCGGGCCAAGCACTACCAGGGGTTGACCCAGGAGGAGACGGCGGAGCGGCTGGGCATTCCGGTCGGGACCGTCAAGTCCCGCTCATATCGCGCCCACCGCCGCCTGGCGGGCATGCTGGCTCATCTCAGGGAGGCAACAGCATGAACTGCGATGAATTTCGCGCTGCGATCCTCGAGCTGGGTGACAGCGACCAGGTCAAGAACCACGAGCGCACGTGTGCGTCGTGCCGTGCAATGGCCCCCGATCTTCGTGCGGCAGCAGAAAGCCTCGGCGACCCTGCCGTATGGGAGGAACCGTCACCTGAGCTGGCGCCTCAGGTTGAAGACCTCATCAGCAATGCATCCCGGGGGAGGGCACCCGAGTTGCCCCGACCACACCGTATCTGGCGGGCTCTGGCCGTGGCTGCCACCGTCGTCGTCGTAGCCGCTACCGGTCTCCTGCTGACTCGCCAGAGTCCCCCGGATTGGGAAGTGGCCCTTCCCGCAACTGAGCTGGCGGTCGGGGCAACCGCAAACGTTCAGGGCTGGAACGAGGATGCGGGAACGCGCATGGTCGTCGCCGTCACCGGCCTGGATCCCGCCCCTGCCGGGTTCATCTACGAGTTTTGGCTGAGCGACGGCCCGATACACGTCTCGGCGGGAACCTTCAGCGGCTCGGGCAATGTCGAGCTGTGGTCCGGGGTGACTCGATCGGACTTCCCTCGGCTCTGGGTAACGTTGGAACCGCTCGACGAGGACGAGAGCCCGAGCGGGAACACGGTGCTCGACACCGCCGGCTTGGAGGCCTAATCCTCGACGAGTTGCAGCTTGGTCTGCATGGCTTCGTGGGGGTCGTAGCATTGTCGGCAACGGGCCTCGTAGGCATCGGTTGCGCCCAGAACGACGAGTTCGTCAGAGTCGACAACACGCTGCGTGAACAGACCCGCCCCTCCACAGCGGTGACAAACCGCAAGGCTCTTGGTGACGTACTCTGCTCGCAGCATCAGGGATGGGATCGGCTCGAAGGGCCGGCCCAGATAGTCGAGGTCGAGTCCGGCGACGATGACTTGCTTGCCGGCCCTGGCCAACAGCGTCGCCACCTCGACGAGGCCGATGTCGAAGAATTGGCCCTCATCGATACCAACAACGATCGTTCGATCCTCCACCGCCGATAAGAGCTGTACCGAGTCTGAGACGGGTTCGGCCTCGACTGACAGGTTGCTGTGGGAGACGACTTTCTTGTCGGCATAGCGGGTGTCGAGCTCTGGCTTGAAGGTCTGAGTCGGCACTCTGGCGAGCTGATAGCGGATGACCCTCCGGATCAGTTCTTCGCTCTTGCCGGAAAACATTGGGCCGGAAATGACCTCGAGCCAGCCCTGTTCGGAACGTCGGTGCATGACGATTGAGGCTAGCAGTATGGAATCGGATACCGATATGCGGCTCTCGAAGCGATCCGAGCCCACTTCCCCTGGAGAACACTGCAAATATGTCGTCGGTTTTCGCGATGTTTTCTGCTACTCTGCGGAGCCGCCGGGCCGCTTTGGAGCGGCCGAGTTTCTCGATTCAGGGATAGGGGATGCGGGCCAGCTTCGCACATCCAAGATCATCTATCGACCCGGCCCTAGCCGGGTTCTTTGCCACCCTCTCCAATTGGTCGGCACGTAGCTTCATCGAGAAGGCTCAATCGGCGACGGCGTATCAGCCGTCAGCAACGTCTCGCCCGAGTGGGCGTCTCAAGGAGATCATTAATGGCATTGTTCCGCAAAAAGACCGCGCGGGTTGTCCGCCGGGGAGCGGTCGAGGAACCACAGAGGACAGGCCGGGAGCAGAACGCCTCCGGCTCTAAGAGCGGCAAAGCGCAGCGATCCAAGCAACAGCGGGATCGCTCCCAGCAACAGAGTCACAACCGCGGCGGTGCCGCGGCGCGACGCAACTCTGGAGCCCGTACCGCGGAGAGGCGCAAGACTCGCCCGCACCTCGAGGTAGTTCCCCCACCTAACACCGCTCGCAAGCAGATGCTGGTTCGATCGAGCCCGCATCAGACCCAGATTGTCGTCCTCGAAGGCCCGATTCTGGTTGAGCACTACGTGGCTCGATCCGATCAGCGCTCTTTGGTCGGCAACGTCTACCTCGGCAAGGTGCGCAACGTCCTTCCCGGGATGGAGGCAGCGTTCGTCGACTTCGGCGAGGGCAAGAACGGTGTCCTCTATGCCGGCGACGTCAACTACGACGACGCTGAGATCGAGGGCAAGGGCCGTCGCATCGAAATGGTCATGAAACCGGGCGATACCGTTCTGGTGCAGGTGGTCAAGGATGCTCTCGGCCACAAGGGAGCCCGTCTCACCAATCAGATCAGCCTTGCCGGCCGCTATCTGGTTCTCGCGCCGAATTCGGATGTTCGTGGAATATCCCGGCGTCTGCCGGACGACGAGCGGCGCCGGCTCCGGACCGTCATCGGCGAGGTTCGCCCGAAGGGGATGGGCGTCATTGTCCGTACCGCGGCCGAAGGTGCCTCCAAAGAGGACATTCAGGCGGACATCAAGCGCCTGCTTGGCATCTGGGAGGAAATCGAATCCAAGAACGACGCCAAAGCGCCGACGCTGCTTCACGAAGAGCCGCCGCTTGTGCTTCGTGTCATCCGCGAGCACTTCACCAGCGACTTCCGCAGACTGCTGGTTGACGATCCGAAGACCTACGAGCAAGCACTGTCGTACCTGGAGGGAACCGAGGCAGACCTTCTCGACAAGGTGAAGCTCTACGAGGACGAGCTCGGGCTCTTTGAGCGGTTCCACGTCGAGGATCAGCTCCGCAAGGCACTCGACCGCAAGGTCTGGCTGCCGTCGGGTGGTCACATCGTCATCGATCGGACCGAGGCGCTGACCGTCATCGACGTCAACACCGGCCGTTTCGTTGGGCGATCCAACCTCGAGGAGACCGTTCTGCAGAACAACCTCGAATCGGCTGAGGAGATCGCCCGCCAGCTCAGGCTCCGCGACATCGGCGGGATCATCGTCATCGATTTCATCGACATGGAGATCCCCAAGAATCGTGCCGCGGTCCTGCTGCGGTTGCGGGAGCACCTGGCCAAGGACAAGACCAGGACGCAGGTGTTCGATGTTTCGAACCTCGGGCTGGTTGAGATGACGCGCAAGAACGTGTCCGCCGGGCTTCTCGAGTCGTTCAGCGATGTGTGCCCGCATTGCAACGGGCGTGGCGTTGTCCTCTACGAAGAGGCGGCCACTGCGGGCGCTCCGCTCCCGGCCAGCGAAGACGAACAAGATCAGGTCGTGTCCTGACCGGCTTTCGGCTTCGGAAAACCTGTACTATCATGCGCCGGCGCTCACCGAAGGGCATGTCTGTTCGCGGCGTGGGCGTGTACCGGCACGATAAGTTGTCCGGGGATCTCGGAGGAAATGATGTACGCGATCATCCGCGCCGGCGGAAAACAATCGAAGGTCAGTGAAGGCGACGTTCTCGATGTAGAGCGGCTCAAAGCGACCGGTGAGGTCACCTTCACCCCGTTGCTGATCGTCAAGGACGATGGCACCGTCATTTCCGACGCCAAGAAGCTGGAAAAGGCCAAGGTCACCGCTGAGGTGATGGGCGAGCATCGTGGCGACAAGGTCGAGGTCTTCAAATACAAGAACAAGACCGGCTACCGCAGGAGCGCGGGTCATCGGCAGACCTACACCACCATCAAGGTGAAGAAGATCACGATGACAGGCGCCAAGAAGAAGGCAGCCAGCAAGGCCGCAGCGAGTGACGACGTCGCAGCAGCCGAGGAGAAGTAGCTCATGTCTAAGACAAAATCGGGTGGTTCAACCCGGAACGGTCGCGACTCAGCGGCACAGCGGCTCGGCCCCAAAGCTTTCGACGGCCAGACGGTTACGGCCGGCTCCATCCTGGTGCGGCAGCGCGGCACGAGGATTCATCCTGGACTCAACGTAGGTCGTGGTGGCGATGACACCCTCTTCGCCAAGATCGACGGCGTTGTCGAGTACGGAACCCGCAAGGGTCGTCGCCAGGTGAGCATCCTCGCCGCCGACTAGCGCAAGCCAGCGCTCGCGTGGCTTCATTCGTTGACCAGGTAGTTGTTCACGTTCGTGGCGGCTCCGGTGGTGCGGGTGTTGCCTCGTTCAAACGTCAGAAGGGCAAACCGCGGGGCAAGCCGATCGGCGGATCCGGCGGTTCTGGTGGTTCTGTAGTCGTTGTTGCAGATGACGGTGTCTCGACGCTGCTTCGCTACGCCCGGAAACCCCACTGGAAAGCGGATTCGGGGACCCATGGCGAGGGAGAGCTTCGCCACGGCAAAGCCGGCGAAGACCTCACCCTGCCCGTACCGCTGGGAACCCTGGTGCGAGATTCCGATGGCACTCTTCTCGCAGATCTTGTCGAGCCGGGCCAGCAGGTTCGGATCGCAGCCGGAGGCCGAGCCGGTCGAGGCAATGCCGCCCTCGTTGCCCGCAATCGCAAGGCGCCGACCTTCGCCGAGCAGGGTGAATACGGCGAGGAACGGTCGGTGGTACTGGAGCTAAAGCTCATTGCCGACGCTGCGTTGGTCGGATATCCGAATGCGGGGAAGTCAACGCTGATCTCCCGTGTCTCCGAGGCCAAGCCAAAGATCGCCGACTACCCATTCACCACGCTGACGCCCAACCTCGGTGTGGTGGCCTTTGACGACTACGAGTTCGTCATGGCGGACATTCCCGGTCTCGTCGAAGGTGCTGCCGACGGAAAAGGTCTCGGACATGAGTTCCTCCGCCACGTCGAGCGGGCGAGAGTCCTGGTGATCCTGCTCGATCCGACACCCCTCCAGACGGATTCGGTTCAGCAGCAGTACGAAGTCCTCATGTCGGAACTCGAACGGCACTCCCCGGAGCTTGCCGCACGGCGTCGTGTTGTTGCGCTGAGCAAGGCCGACGCGGTTGAGGATGACACCGAGTATCGGGAGTGGGCCGGTCAACTCGGTATCGATTTGTTCCCGATCTCGGGGATCAGAGGGGATGGAATCAACCCACTCCTCTATGCAATCGGTGAAGAGGTGGAGCGCCACGTCCGGGAGGCTCCGGATCGTGCCGGGTACATACTCCATCGGCCGATGCCCGACGCGTTCACCATCAGCCGGGTCGGTGAAGAGTGGGTTGTCTCCGGCCGGGTGGCCGAGCGGGCCGTGAACCTCGACGACCTCACCGTCGCCGCGGCAGCCGACTACGCCGCCAAACGCCTAGCCAGATTGGGCGTCGACGCCGCCCTGGCCGAAGCCGGGGCTGTTGAAGGGGATGATGTGAGGATTGGCGATATTGTCTTCACCTACGACCCCAAGGACGAGGACGAAGACGAGTGAGAACCCAAGCCGAGAGCGGCCGACCGGTTGTAGTCAAGGTGGGCTCGTCCAGCCTGGCTCTTCCCGCCGGCGGTATCGATCGCGGCGGGCTCGCTCGAACCGTCGATCAAGTAGCCGGGCTATGGGAAGCCGGCCATCCGACTGTTCTGGTTTCGTCCGGGGCGGTGGCGGCCGGTCTGTCAACGATGGGCCTCACTGAGCGCCCCACCGACGTGCCCGGGCTTCAAGTCGCCGCCGCGGTCGGTCAGGGGAAGCTCATGGAGAGCTACTCCAGCGAGTTCGGCAAGCGAGACCTCATCGTCGGTCAGATCCTCATCACTCGGGATGTCGTCGCCGGTCGCGGGCAATACCTGCATGCTCGCGAGGCTCTGGAGCGGATGCTCAGCCTCGGGATCGTCCCCATCGTCAATGAGAATGACACGGTGGTGGTCGATGAGTTGAAGTTCGGCGACAACGACCGTTTGGCCGCAATTGTTTCCCATCTGGTTGATGCGGCACTGCTGGTCATCCTGACCGACACGCCCGGTCTCTATGACAATGATCCCCGTCTTGACAGTGGGGCTCAGCTGATCAATGCGGTTCGTGACACCGACGAGATCCTCGATGCGTTGCATCGGAGCCGCAGCGTCGGGTCGATGGGGTCCGGGGGAGTGGCGACCAAGATCGCCGCAGCCAGGATGGCGGCGTGGTCGGGGGTCCCCACGGTCATCGGTGATGCCGGTGACCCTGGTGCTGCCATCAAGGCTGTGACGGGCGAAGAGGTCGGTACCTGGATCGCCCCCCGTGAGAACCGGCTGACCGCCCGCAAGCTGTGGATCGCTTTTGGGCTGCCGTCGTGGGGCCGGATCGTTATCGACGACGGCGCGGCCAAGGCCCTCAAAGACCGGGGTGGGTCGCTACTCGCGGTCGGCGTTGTCGATGTTGAGGGGCAGTTCTCGATCGGCGATGCGGTCGAGGTCATTGACGGTGCGGGGAATCTGATCGGGAAGGGCGTCGCCGGGATCGGCTCGTCGATGCTGAGTCAGGTTGCGGGTCGGCATACGTCTGAGGTCGGCGGCGCAGTAATTCATCGGGATGACCTGGTGGTGCTGGTCTAGGGCGAGGTTTTGGTTGAGCCCGAAGAGGCGATACCGTCAGAGCATGTCGCAATCAGTCGTGGCGGTCAGCGCCAGCTCCGAACACTCCTTCAGCAAGCCGAATCGCGAATCGATCACGCTCATCGCAGGATTGGGAGTCGAGGGTGATGCCCACGCCGGCGCCCTCATCAAGCACAGATACCTGGTGCGGAAGGACCCAACTCAGCCGAACCTGAACCAGGTTCACCTGATCCAAGGGGAGCTGTTTGCGTATCTCGCCAAGAACGGCCACGACATCAACCCCGGTCAACTTGGGGAGAACATAGCTACCCAGGGTGTTGATCTGCTGGCACTCCCAACCGGTGCTGTCCTGCACATTGGCTCTGACGCGTCCGTTGAACTCACGGGGCTTCGCAATCCCTGCGCTCAGATCGACCAGCTCCAGGATGGGCTGGTCAAGTTGCTTCGCTACCGGGACGACGAAGGCAACATTGTTCGCATCTGCGGAGTCATGGCAGTCGTGCGCACGGGAGGTGTCATCCGGCCCGGTGACCCGATCACCGTTGACCTGCCATCCGAGCCGCACCTGCCGCTCGCCTACATAGCGAATACCCACGACCCGGTTCGCACCCCCGGCACGGGGTAGGCCTGCAATGCGCTCTGCACTCGCTCTGACAGCGATGGTATTGCTGAGTCTCCTGCTGTCCGGCTGTGAGTCGGCGTCTGAGGATGATCCTCTGTCGACGTCAACGACCATTCGCGGAACCGCACAGGGCGAGGTCTCGTTGCGCGCTGCTCCCGATGCCGACAGCACCGAGTTGGAACTGCTGGTGACATCCTTTTGGTGTTCTGGTGGCACTATTCCCGCAGGAATCCACTCGGTCGATGTGGAAGAGAGCGACGATGCCGTCGTGCTTGATGTCCGGATCGAACTGCCGGTCGGGACCTGGCCGACTACGTGCCCACCGAATCCGATTCTGCCGGTAGCGGCGCCGCTCGACTCACCGCTGGGCGACCGGACTGTGACGGCCATTTCGGAGCAGGGTCGTGTGCTTCTTTGGCCTGATGTCGACTTGGGGGAGTGAAGATCTCCGGTCACCGCTGTGCCGGGTCGATGGGGTCCCCACGGTCATTGGTGATGCCGGTGATCCTGGTGCTGCCATCAAGGCTGTGACGGGCGAAGAGGCCGGTACCTGGATCGCCCCCCGTGAGAACCGGCTGCCCGCCCGGAAGCTGTGGATCGCTGCTCGCGGTCGGCGTTGTTGATGTTGAGGGGCAGGTCTCGATCGGCGTGCTGTCGAGGTCATTGACGGTGCCGGTCTAGGGTCCTCGACCATGGATCTCTTTGACAGTGGTAGCGACTACGAATTCTTCATGGGCCGGTGGAGCCGGCTGATTGCCAGGGAGTTCCTTCAGGGGCTGGGTGCTTCGCCCGGGCTCGAGTGGTTGGACGTTGGGTGTGGCACCGGGGCACTGGTTGATGCCGTGCTAGAACTTGCCGATCCGAAAGCAGTCGCCGGTGTCGACCCGTCACCCGATTTTGCTCATGCCCTGAGCGAGCGGCTTGGCGAACATGCTGACATCCGGGTGGCAGGCGGTGAGGATCTGCCGTTCGCCGATGGCACCTTCGATGCAGTGGTCAGCGGTCTAGCGCTCAACTTCATCCCCGACCCCCTGGCTGCGGTTGTCGAATGGGGCCGCGTTTGCCGGCCGGGAGCGCTGATCGGCGCCTACGTCTGGGACTATGCGGACGGGATGGAGTTCCTGCGGATCTTCTGGGATGCAGCAATAGAGCTGAACCCGGCGGCTCAGCCGCTCGACGAAGCCGCCAGGTTCCCGATCTGTCAGCCCGACCGACTCGCCGACCTCTTTGAAGAGGCGAATCTCTCAGGGGTACAGGCGGGGAGCGTCGAGGTGGCGACCGCCTTCCGTGATTTCGATGATTACTGGGCTCCATTCACCAAGGGACAGGGTCCGGCGCCCAGCTATGTTGCCTCGCTTGCTCGCGCTGATAGGGATCGGCTCGAGGAGACGCTTCGGTCGACGATAAGCCAGTCGTCAGACGGGGCGATTGAGTTGGCGGCGCGTGCCTGGACAATCACGGGACTGTCCGGATAGCTGCGCCCGGCGTCTCGGCGCCGCTGGCGGGACGGAGATCTACCAGCCCGTTCCTTGCTCATCGGGCTTCAATACGAACACGGTGCGCTCCCCCGTAGCTGCATAGTGTTCAGCGAACGCCGGCCACACCTCAACGAGGGCAGGCCAGAGCAACGTGGGCACAGCGATGCTGCTTGGCGGCGCAAGACGACCGCGGGAAGCCTTCACAACGAGTCGATCGAGCGGGCTCACAAGATGCTTGATCGCCCAAACCGCCACCGGATGTGACCCTAGATAACGGCGCGCAGAGGCCATTAGTCGATTATCGCAGGTGACCCCGTGAGACTCCCAGCTGCGGGAAGGCCCGTCCCGCTCATCGGCGCCCCTGCCGCCATCTTCCCGACATATCCTTCCAGATCGGCGTTGCGATGTAGGCTCGGCTCGCAAGATCGACCACAAGGAGCGGAGTCTTCCATGCGCATCGAGGACGTCGACTCGGGCACTCAGGTCAAGTCGCTCGGGCTGAGGCTGACAGCAGCCGAGGCAGCCGAGCTGCGCGATGCTCTTGAGGCCTTGCTCGCTGACCCGCAGACCGAACGCCACGAGCACGTTTCGAGTGCTGACTATCAGACCGAGATCACGGTCTGGATCGGCAGCGCCTAGCCGCAGGCACCGAACGGGAAGACCCCACTCCGCGAATCAGCGCCGCTGACCTTCCCGATGGTGGTTCCAGGTCGAGGTGGTGGGCTAGCGGTACATCAGCGGCTTTGTAAGTCGGGCTGTTGGAGTACTTCCACTAGCTGATCACGGGTAGGAGACCCAGCGAGACCTTGAGCTGTCGCATAGACCCGGCAGCTCAGGCCCACAGGTGCATCGGGGTCGGAGAAGGGATCGACGCCGTCGACAAGGACGGTTGGCGAACCGCGGAAGGCGTGCTCCTCCGCTGCCTCCGGAGTGTCGATCAGTTGGAGGTGGAGCGTCGCGGTCACCTGTTGCTGATCGATCAGTTCCTTGAGATGAGCCGCGGTCACCTCCCAGTTGGGACATCCGTCGAAGTACTGAAGCGTGATTTCCATTGCCGCCATCCTTGTTGCGATGTAAGCCTATACGGTCCGGCCAGCATCATTCACGGGCAGATCCAGGTCTTCCGATTAGCGCCGCTGACCTTCCCGATGGTGGTTCGAACCCCTAGTTCTTGTCAGTTGCGCCTGATATCATCGAACATATGTTCGATAGGAATGTGCCCGAAAACATTGAAGATATCCCGCCCGGCGCCGAGTTGGCGCAGGTGTTGGCTTCGCTGGATTGGGAGTGCCTGTCGGACCACGACCTGATCCGCGTCCTCAAGGCGCAGGATCGGCAGATCTCTCACTACGAGGCGGGTCGGGCGTGGACGATCAACGAGGTCGCTGCCCGGCATCAGGACGAGTGCCGTGATGGGTCGTTTGAGTATCACCACGCGACTGCTGGTGCCGCTGCCGAGGTTGGCGCTGCTCTTCATCTGACCAGGCGGGCTGCCGAAACAGTGACTGGGTTCTCTATGGAGCTGCTTCGGTGTCGTCCTCTGGTGTTTGAGGCGTTGTTGTTTGGCCGTATCGATATACGCCGGGCCCGGGTGCTGGTCGATTCGACCATGTTTGTTTCTGATGCGGTGGCGCATGTTGTGATCGAGGAGGTGTTGGCGGAGGCCCCGAACCTGACCACAGGCCAGTTGCGGCATCGTCTAGCCAAGCTGGTAATCGACGCTGACCCAGAGGCGGCACAGCGCCGCTACGACAAGTCGGTTGAGGATCGTCGCTTTGAGGTACGACGCAACGACTCCGGCACAGCGAACATCCTCGGCCTCGACGTTCCGCCGCACATCGCAAGCTCGATAGGGCGATGGATATACAAGGAAGCCATCAAGCTGAAGAACCTTGGCGACACCAGGACAATGGATCAGCTCCGGGCCGACATCTACCTCGACCTTCTCCGCCGTCGCTTCAAGGGCGGGAAGATCACCCGATCCGACTTCGGCAACCTTGATATCCGAGCCACTGCCGAAACTCTCGCCGGGCTATCGGACGAATCGGCAGAGCTCAACGGGTTCGGGCCGATCACTGGCGATATTGCTCGGCAAGTCGCCGAACACCAAGAGAACGTCACCCGCCGCTGGACTCTTTACGACCCCGATACCAAGCAACCCATCGATGGGGGAATCACCCGACGCCGGCCTACCGTGTCGCAGCGTCGCAAAGCCGAGATGCTTCACCCCACTTGCATTCACCCCGGTTGCCGCATGCCATCAGTCGACTGCGATCTCGACCACCGTGTCCCCTGGATCGAGTCCAAGATCACCTGCACCGCCGGCCTCGGGCCGATGTGCCGTCATCACCACGTCCTTCGGCACACCCACGGCTGGACCTACGAACCTGTCGCCGGTGGCGATTTCCTGTTCACCAGCCCATACGGGCATCAATACACCACCAGCGGTCGCCAACCAGCCCTCGCTCGAGCACCTTGAACCACCGGGGCGCTGATCCGCCTCCGAGGACTCGAGATCGCACGTTTCAACCACCGACCAGGCTGCCGGCTCAGCTTGTGTCGGGTCCTGTGGCGATCACTTCCCCGTGGACGAACGCAAACCAACCATCTGGCTCATCGGCCCACCGCAGCCAAGCCGCCGCCATCTGATCGATCTCAGCGGCTAGCCCAAGTGCGGCAGCACGATCCACGAAGCGGGGGAGCCGGATCCGGTCCGCCCACAGCTGGGCCCACCACAGCCGCTGCTCCGGTGTGGTGTAGTGCCACGACGAGGCGGTAGCGATGACATCTTGGAACCCAGCGGCACGTACCCACTCGGGGAGCCGACGCCCGGCATCGGGCTCGCCACCGTTGCTTCGCGCCACCTGGTGATAGATATCGAGCCAAGCATCCAGTTCGGTGTAGTGGGGGTGATGGGTCATCGATCCAAAATCACTGTCACGGACGGCGACCAAACCGCCCGGGCGCAGCACCCGTCTCACTTCGACCAGGGCAGCTACCGGATCGGCCAGGTGCTGCAGGATCTGATGGCCGTAGGCAACATCGAACGAATCGTCCGCAAACGGGAGGTCGTAAACCGAACCTTCCTGATACGTGACATTCGGTGCGGCTGCGTCCCGACGAGCAATCGCAATCGCTTCCGGGCTGCTGTCTACGCCGACAACCGAGCCGACATAACGCGCCAGATCTGCCGTGATCGACCCCGGCCCGCACCCAAAATCGAGTAGCCGGAGATCGTCGCGCAGATAGGGGAGAAGGAACTGGGCCGAGTCGGCCGCAGACCGAGTGGCGTGGGCATTCACGACAACCCGATGGTGTCCGTGGGTGTAGAACTCGTCGGTATCCGCCATCGAGCGACAATACACCCGGATCTTCGCCAGCCCCTACAGCGAACGGCTACCGTTGCGGGCTATGACGCAGCGATTGACTCAACTCGAAGCCGGTATGGCTGTTCTCTACGGTGGTGACAAGGTCACCCATGTGTCGGCAGAGCTGGCCGCGGCCTATCAGCCGGGCGACCACGTCATCGTTGTCCAGTCAACCGGAGACCTGCTGCACATCCCGGCGGCCGCTCATCAAACCGCCACCAGCGCGGTCGGCGCCGCCGCTGATGCGTTCCGCTCCATCGGGGCGGCCTCGGACGAGCAGATCACCAAGTTCTATCACGAGTTTGCGGCTCGGCTCGCCGACTAGGTCGCGTTCGCACCCATCGCCGCAGCCAAC
>SWCD01000076.1_pt1 | contig 35363 bp, 33 predicted proteins | sample 4693011 | NCBI WGS metagenome assembly SWCD01 (sample SAMN10267278, study PRJNA491770) | bioreactor metagenome | isolation source: DHS bioreactor inoculated with marine | place: Japan: Omine Ridge, Nankai Trough | reverse complement strand
CCATTAAAAATAAGGAGGACGCGGTAAAGCCAGATGGCAACATTGGCCATAATTCAGCGTGGCCAAATCGCCAAAAAGAAAAATCCTTAGATTTAACCTGGCCCGGTCCCGGCATGAAAAACCCTACCGGATTTTCCACGCCGAAATCATAGCCGAGCCGTTGTGGCAAATGTAAAATGACACTACAAAACTAAATAATGGGACTACGCGACATAAAGAAAGAACTCAAGAAATTGGACAAAGATGGATTGATTAATCTAATCTCGGAATTATACAAGAAGGACAAGTCAGCAAAGGAGCTTCTCGACTTTTATGCGAAGCCCAACGAAAGAGAATTATTTAATAAGTATCGAGACATCGTTTTCGAAGCGTTTTATCCATCTCGTGGACATGAACTAAAGCTTAGAAACGGAAAAAAGGCAATTTCGGATTTTAAGAAATTCAGCCCTTCGTCGGACCTTGTAGCTGAGTTAATGCTATTTTACGTGGCAACTGGTGTTGACTTCACAAATGACTTTGGTGACATCGATGAGGGATTTTATTCAAGTTTAGAGACGACATTTGCTGCTGCAATGAAACTCATGGAGAATGAGAATCTACTTGAAAAATTTGCCGAACAGGTATCAATCATTGTAAACGAAACACACGGAATTGGCTGGGGCTTTCATGATTATATCTGTGAAGTTTATTGGGAATTCTACCCTGATTCTCACGACTTGGAAACTAAGGGAATCGAACCAGAAAAAGGTAAAATCATTAATCTCGGCTGGAAAAAATGAAAAACACTTGCCACAACATTGGCTATAGCAAATAGGGCATAAAGTGCTGAATCCATTGGCTTGGGCGTACTTGCGAACGCCGCCAAATCCTTTGGATTTGGCATTTAAAACGAAAAAGATAAATACAAAACAAAAGGCTTTGGCTACGAGCGCAGACGGAAACGAAAGTGTTTCCTTACTGCCCTACTTGCCATAGCCGAGACCGTTGGCAAACATTAAAAACAATAGCGAAAAATATGAAAAATTGGAATTTTAAATTAAAAAAACGACCAAAAGAAGTTATTGAAGAATTAACATCTGAACTTAACTCTATTGGAGGATTTTCATTTAATAACAAAAACACTAATACTTTTAATTTCCGTAAGAGGATTCTGTATCCTTGGTATTATGCGTTCCAAAATTGGACTGTTGTTAATGGTGAATTAGTAGAAAATAGTGTTGAAAATATAACAGAAGTTAAAATTTCATTCAAACAGCACTTTTTAATAATATTAATAATAATTACTCATCTTATTCTAGGATTTGGACTTATTCTTGGACTATTCCTAGCGACAAAAAATGAACCTCTAAATTATATTTTAGGCGGACTAGTTATCGCTTTCGGAATAATTATTTGGATTACGGCAACTAGAAAATTTAAAAACGATTCTGAAAAATACAAAGTACTAATTACCAAAACATTCGGAATTTAAAAAAATAACGATTTGCCAACACCGTATAAAAATAATTACGGTTTAGTGCTTAATCAAAGGTCGTTGCGTGTTTGTAACGTCTGATTTTCCTTCGGAAAATCTTCGCATACAAACCCGCAACTATTCTTATACATAAACGTTATGCGCAAGCAGAAAATTTAGGAATAAATGACAAAACCTGCAATTGACATAAATGAATCCACCATCAAAAAATACGTGGAATCAAAACGTCCTGACAATGAAGAAATTCGTAAACAGCTGGATTTCGGATACTCATACGACGGGAAAATCGCAATACTTTACGAAATCCGATCTGTTTGGAGAAATCCAAAGGAAATACAGCATATCGAATTTGCGAAAATCAGGTTCTACAAGTCGAGACGGGAATGGACTCTGTACTGGATGCGGGCAAGCTTAAAATGGGAACTTTATGAACCTTTCCCAAAATCGACCCATTTGGAGAAGATTATTGAAACCATCGACAAGGACAAATACGGTTGTTTTTATGGCTGACACAAGAAAAAGAATAATCAAAGAGATTGCCGAACATTTGGATTGCGGCTATAACTGCTATTACAATGTGAAATCCGATGAAATAATAAACATACCGGATTTTTCGAGCGTTTCGGACGAAGAAGAGTTTCGTAAAATCTTCGAGGAGGACTTGAAAAGAATAGACGAAGAAAAAACGGATTTTATAAAATTTGAAGTTTTGGCAAGTTTTGATTCATTCAAGATTATGGAACGGTTTGCAGACCAACTTCCGGAAAACGAATTAAAGCTAAAGTTAGAGAACGCTTTGAGAATGAAAAAACCGTTTCAAAATTTCAATCGTTCCATCGACAACTCGGATTTTAGACAAAATTGGTTCGGTTTTAAACAAAGTGAACTGGAAAAAATAGTGGAGACCCAATTAGATCGGGGAAAGGCCAGCGCATAACAATTGCTATAGCAAATAGGGCGTTAAGTCCTATGCCCATTGGCTTGGGCGTATTTACGAACACCGCCAAATCTTTTGATTTGGCAATTAAGAAAACAAAGATAATCACAAAATGCAAAAGCTTTGGCTATCGCTTGGCGGAGAGGTCGTTTCGTGTCCCCTGCCCTACTTGCCATAGCAGGACCGTCAGACTGTCTAAAAACCTCTTTTTTCTTGATAACCCTGTTGATTACTTTTGAGCGGAGATCTTGACTTCCGGTCCATTGGGCCGTAACTTAAGGGTATGAAACATTTAGCAGGAAAAGATAGAAGGCAGTCCTCCCTTTTTCCAATATCCCTCGAGGACACCATCGATAACGAAAACACCGTAAGGGCCCTGGATGTGTTCGTGAACGCCCTTGATATGGAAAAGCTGGGGTTCAAGGTGCATTTTCCCGAAAACGGTAGGCCAGCATATCATCCCGCCACCTTGCTGAAGCTCTACATCTACGGCTATATGAACAAGGTGCGGTCCAGCAGGCAGCTCGAAAAGGAGTGCAGGCGCAACATCGAGGTGATGTGGCTGCTCGAGTGCCTTGTCCCCGACCATAACACCATAAGCAATTTCAGGAAGGACAACCCAATGGCCATCAAAAAGGTCTTCCGGGCCACCGTCGAGATCGCACGGAACTTCGGTCTTATCGGTGCCACGTTGATCGCAGGGGACAGCACCAAGCTACGCGCCCAGAACAGCAAGAAGAACAATTATAACCAAAAAAAGATAGACCGCCATATTGCCTATATCGACAAAAAGCTCGCGGAGTACCAAGGGCAGCTCGAAAAGGGGGACGGGGACAGGGAAGCGGTCAAGGGCGAGATCGAAAAACACCGGAAAAGGAAACTGGGCTACCGGGACCTGGAAAGTAAGCTCGGGGAATCGGGAAAGGAACAGATCTCCACCTCCGATCCGGAGAGTCGCCATATGATAGTACGCGACAACATTACCGAGGTAGCCTATAACCTACAGTCCACCGTGGATGCAAGACATTGTATCCCTATCGATTACAAGGTCACGGGCAACAACGACACCAAGGCCATGGGGAACATGCTGCGGCGGGCCAAGACGATCCTGCGGACCAACGGATTTACCGCACTCTACGACAAGGGCTACCATACCGGGAGCGAGTTCAAGACCGCACACGACCTGGGAATCGCCACCCTGGTGGCGGTCCCCGATATCGGAAGGGCCTCACAGGCACCAGACCCGGCATACAATGCCGAGCATTTTGAATATGACGGGAAGGAAGACACCTATACCTGTCCGCAGGGGCATGTCCTGAAGAGCAACGGGAGCCGCTACAAAGCGAGGAACTACTTTTTCAAACAGTACAAGACCAACGCCTGCAAAGGGTGCCCGGTGAGAGGGCTCTGCACAACCGCCAAACAGAACGGGAAGATCATACAGCGGAGTGAGTTCAAGGAATTCGTCGATGAAAACGGCGAAAGGATAGCGGGGAACCAAGAAGTCTACAAAAAACGACAGGCCATTGTGGAACATCCTTTCGGCACCATAAAAAGACAATGGGGGTTCGACCATATAATGACCAAAAGAACAAGGGCCAGGGCTTCTGCAGATGTGGGACTTATTTTTATCGCCTACAACCTAAAGAGGATCCTCAACCTGATCGGGAAAAATGTTCATATATCCATCTATCAGCCTTTAATCGCCATTTTGAGAGCCGCCGAAAGGATCTCGGGCCGTCTTCATCCCATATGCCGTCTCAAAATTATAGCCGCACATTTTGGATCACTATCGGGCAAAAGGCTTATTTTCGATTATATTTAAACAATCCGGCAGGGTTTTTAGACAGACTGCCGTTACCCAACATTTAAAAAGAACACCGGAGTTCAATGAAAAAAACAATAGGAATTGGAATTTTATTTCTTTCAATCATTTCTTGCGGATATTTATTCCAACTTGAAAATGATGAAAAATTAGCGGAAGAAATTGAAACTGAACTAAACTCTGAAAAAAGATCGGTTGATTTTGCTAAAATGACCGATTTTGATTGGGACAGTTTAATAATTCTCGGACCTTACACAACGGTGGAGAACATCGAAAAAGAATTTGACTTAAATCTTGCAAATATTAGACAAAACGGAATTAACTATTCCGACTATTATGATTTAGTCGTTTTTATAAAAGATAAAAAATCAGTAAAGATTATTGAGCTAAATAGAAGATTAAGCTCACAGAGTAGAATTATTGAAAAAGAAAAAAGTAAATTCCAAATTGGGGAAGACGGAACATTTACTCTGATGGAATAAAAAACGTCGGGTAACAATTGCTATAACAAATAGGGCGTCAGGTATTGAATCCATTGGCTTGGGCGTGTTTTACAAGCCCGCCAAATCTTATGATTTTCCCATATGGTTTCTGTTTTTCAATAAGGAATTCGTGATAACGCTGCGCTAAGTTGGCTCTTGGGACAAAAAGGATATGAACGCGACTCCGCCAGTCCCCCCATGCCGTGCGGATCGAAATAATTTGTTTTTGCAAAACGTTCGTACGGGATGTCAAAATACAATAACTTTGGCCTCGGGAACAACAGAAAGGAATCTGAATTTCACCTACCTCACTTCACAAATCCACTACAATACACACCACACTAATTACAAAATGAACACTAAAGAAGAAAAAGGTCAATTAAGCAAAGATCAAATTGATCTATGCATCTCAATTTTAGAAACTTTAAATAAGGATACCGATCAAATATTCGAGATTCCAAAGGGTCTGAGAATTGAACTTATTAAGCAAGCTGGCTTACTTTCAAGGCCTTATAGGGACGAATTTAAGGAACGTATAAAAAAAGCTAAAAAAAAAATCAAAAGAAAAGCTGCCGAAATAGACAAACTAGCGCGTAATGAAACAGGAATACGAAGTGCTCGAAACTCACCGGTTTTTGTTGCTCCTAAAATGATCGCACCAAAAAGTGATAACGCTCAACCAGTTGACGTATCAGTAGCTCCAAGGAATTGCTATGTGTGTAAAGAGCTCTTTACAACCCTACATCACTTTTATGACACGATGTGTTCTACTTGTGGGGACTATAATTATGCCAAACGCTTTCAAACCGCAGACCTTTCCGGACAAGTAGCCCTTGTTACGGGATCTCGCCTTAAAATTGGCTATCATATTACCCTAATGATGTTGCGAGCGGGGGCAACCGTAATTGCAACGACAAGGTTTCCGGTAGATTCCGCGTTGCGCTATGCCAACGAAGATGATTTTGAAGCATGGTCAGATCGTCTTAAAATACATGGATTGGATTTAAGACATATTCCCAGCGTTGAAATATTTTGCAATTATATTGAACAGCGGTATGACAGATTGGATGTACTGGTCAATAATGCCGCGCAGACCGTTAGGCGTCCGGCGGGATTCTACGCACATCTATTGGAAAAGGAGGAGTTGAGCATTTCCAAATTACCTCCATTGGTTCGCAATATGTTATCCGATCATGAAGCGTGTTTAAAAGAATTAGGTGCAATAAGTCCCATGTTGGAAGATCAGGACAAAAACCTACCGGTTTCCTGGCATGGAAGGCAAGTAGGTATTGGGCTGAGCGCTTCTGCCAAACTATCCCAAATTGCCTATACCGTTGATCATTCCTTAACGACTGAAGAGGTTTTTCCAGTAGGAAAAATGGATGCCGACTTGCAACAGGTCGATTTGAGAAAGACAAATAGCTGGAGATTAAAATTAGGGGAGATCGATACCTATGAAATGCTAGAAGTGCAGCTCGTAAACTCTGTTGCTCCATTTGTCCTTTGCAATCGCTTGGTTCATTTGATGAAAAAGGAAAACACTGGCATGAAACACATCATCAATGTTTCCGCAATGGAGGGTAAATTCCATAGTTTTCACAAGGAGTCCCGCCATCCCCACACAAATATGGCCAAAGCGGCATTAAATATGATGACGCTTACTTCATCCGGGGATTTCGCTAAATATGGTATCTATACCAATGCAGTAGATACAGGATGGGTGACCGATGAGGATCCTATTGAGTTGGCCAAAAAGAAAGAGGAAATTCATGATTTCCAACCTCCTTTGGATATTGTTGACGGTGCCGCTAGAGTGCTGGACCCATTATTCGATGGAATAAACACCGGAAAACATTGGTGCGGTAAATTCCTGAAAGATTATAGGCCTATTAGTTGGTAATACGTTAAAATTGTAATCCGCTATTGGGTTATTAAGTTATTATAATGAAACCATACTAAAAGAGAACATAATGTAAAGTACTATGGCCACAATGAGAAGTGAGGTGGATATATCCACCCAATTATAGCTGTTTTTGTTCGCAGCTTTTTGTTCTGAGGAAATGCTGCCAAAAGTAAGTCCACTCAATTGTGCAGCTGAAGGTGCCGGATAGCACATGCTCACCAAGACACAAATGGCGATACAAAGGGCAAAGAAGTACGCCCCGAAAACCAGCCAATTGATATGCGCCAGATTGAACAAAAAGCTACCTGGCTCAAAACTTGACTTCATAATCTCTAGGGTAAGCTTAGTAAAGCCGATTATGAGTCCGCCAACCAACGTTGCAATTGCTCCATTGGAATTGATCCGCTTGTAAAAAATTCCCAGTAGGAATACTGCCGCAATGGGAGGTGAAATATACGCTTGCACGTTCTGCAGGTATTCGTATAGCCCGTCTGACAGGCGAGTGATTATTGGTATCCACAACAGGCCCAGTCCCACTACGAAAAATGTAGCGGTACGACCCGTCCTTACCAGTTCTTCCTCCGGTTTATTTGGTTTCAATTTTTTATAGATGTCCAAGGTAAACAAGGTGGAACAGGAATTGAACACAGAGGCCAAAGAACTCATAAGGGCGGCCAATAATCCGGCTGCAACCAGACCTCTTAGTCCCGAAGGCAGGAGGTTGCTCATCAATACAGGAAATGCCTGATCTGGACTATCCCAATCCAATCTGCCCTGCATTTTTAACACCAAGGCCACGACCCCGGGAATCAAGAAAAGAAAGATAGGCATCAGTTTTAATAAGGCCCCAAAAATACTTCCCCGTCGGCCTTCTTTGATGTTCTTGGCCGTAAGTACGCGCTGAACGATCACTTGATCGGTACACCAATACCATATCCCCACCACGGTACTGGTGATGAACAATGGCAGCCAAGGGTAATTGGGATCGGAATTTGGACGCCACATATTGAAATAATCGGTCCCGACGGTGGATTTAAGTTCCGACCAACCGCCAACGGCTTCAAGCCCCATAAAAGTAAGCACCCCAGCCCCGCCTACAAGTACAATCGCTTGGATTGTTTCGGTATATACCACGGCGCGCATTCCACCAAGGACGGTATAGATTCCCGTTAGGACCACGGTGGCAACGGCACCCACCCAAAACGGTATGCCCAAAAGGGCAGATACCACAACTCCCCCGGCATAAATAGTAACAGACACCTTGGTCAGGATATATGCAATCAATGAAACCACTGAAAGTACCCACCTGGAGCGGGAATCGAATCTTTTTTCCAAAAATTCGGGCATGGTAAACACCCCGCTACGGGCATAAAAAGGCAAAAACACCCAGCCTAACATAAGCACGATCCAGGCGTGGAGCTCATAGATAAGGAGGGGCATCTTATCCCCTGCCCCATTCCCTGCTAGTCCAACCACATGTTCCGACCCGATATTGGAGGCAAAAATGGAGGCCCCGACCATGAACCATCCAATATTCCGGCCGGCCAGAAAGTAGTCCTCCGTATTCTTTTGTTTTTGCATGATCACCCACCATGCCACCCCAAGTAATATTGCAAAGTATGCGGCAATCACTACCCAGTCCAATGCGTCCAATCCTTTCATAATATTTTTAGTAGAGTTTTGTTGGTTATTTTTTTTGGGAAGCGTCTTTGATCTAACTGTTTATTGGATTAAATTTGCCCTTTTTATTCGACCTTCCCAACAGCATGACCAATCAATGAACATTTTCCCGTCTATGGCTATCAATCGTGGTAAATTGGGAATAACCACCAAAAGATCGATATTAATTCCAAATAGTTTACCATCAAAAGCAACGGTATACCGTTGCAGGTCATTCAGCGTTGCTCTCATTTAAGGATGAGCTTTTTGTTTATGATAAGTTGTGCCCAATTTACTTATTTCTTCCCTTTCTGTGCGCCGATTTCAACTAAATTATCAAAGTTCATTTTCTTCCGTTTAATTTGCTTTTTTCCATTTGTGATCCGAACTGACCACCGTCATATGGTGTAGCAATTTTAGGTCCTATTTTTACAGCGTCTCCCTTTATTTTGGGAACATCGGCAATTCTTAATAAACTCTTATGTTAGACGAAAACAAACCGATTCTTAACATTCTGGTACCGACAGATTTCACCAACAACGCATTCCATGCGCTGCGATATGCGGCAGAATTACTTAAAAACAGGGAGTGCAATATCTATTTGTTAAACGTGTACAATGAGAGGAACGGATTTAGGGCCAATCGAATAAAAACCGATAGTGGAACCTTGTCTCGCGAACTAGCGAATAAATCCAGTAGAAATTTGGAAAATACATTCAACCGGGTCAAAAAAAAGAATGAAAATCCAAAGCACAGTTATATATTAATTTCCGAATCCAATAATTTGATGGAGGTCATCCATTCAATGGTTGACAAACTGGAAATAGACTTGATCATATTGGGGAATAAGGGCGAAAAGAGTAGTATCCCTCTATTTTTGGAAGGTATCGCAACCCAAAATCTGAGATCTGTAAAAAAGTATCCGGTGCTGACCGTTCCAAAAAGTGCCAAAATAGATATACCAAGAGAAATCGCATTTGCAACCGATTTTAAGAAACCTTTTAACGCCAATGCCATCAATCCCATTCGGTCCTTGGCGTTACTCTGCGGGGCAACCATCAGAATAGTCCATATTCAGGAAAAGGAAGGTCTGGATACGATACAAAAAGTGAACTTGGAATCGATTTTGTCCTATTTTGAGCCCGTACCATGTACAATAGATAAAATGCCTCATTTTATTAGCAAGGCAAAGGTCTTGCAGATATATTTGGAAGATACGGATATAGAAATGTTCGCCATTATCAATTATGAATATGCCGAATTGGAAAAAATGTTACGTGAGCCTATTGTTGAAAAGATGCTAAAGAAAATCGATATACCATACTTTATCGTTCCGGATATAGAAACGGAAGTACAATAGGACCAAATGTCGGTCACTGCCCGTATTGGACGCATCAATTAAGAAGCCAGCGTATCATTGCAAGGTATATACTTTAAATAATCCATCAAAATATACCCACTTGCCATGAATGGTCTGGTTGGATATTTTTTTAGAACATCTGCGTTTCCCCTAACTGCAGTGATTTTGAGGAAATTTCTGTTACCAGTTCAGGAAGTGCCATCACTGGCACCTTGCTATGGTATGTCGTTTCCGTATGCCAAGAAGCACTGGACAATTTTTCAATACAACCCAGTTGACCGTTGACCAGGACCATCATATTTATTTTCATTTTTTTATGGAAATCTTCAAGAGTGCCAGCAATGGAACCCGTATTACCGAGAATGTGCACTGAATGATCTACATGTTCCAAATGGCTATTCAACATTCCCAAAATATATTTCTGCAAATCCGTAAGTGGCCTAACCTCATCCTGTAAATGGATAATGTACACCAAAGTTTTACATCTACGGGCCATGTCGATAATAGGAAAGAGTTCCAAGGAAGAGTATAATCGGTTTAAATCTGCCATAAAGGCAATTCTCTTCGGAGAAGCCAATAAATAATGCCTAGGAACCAACATAATAGGACGATTTTTAATCGACTTTATAATCCGCAACGCATTGCTTCCCATATTTATTCCCTGCGAGGCAGTCTCTCCATGGCTTCCAATTACGATCAAGTCTATTTGGTTCTTCTCAATAATTTCCCGTATTTCATCTACCAACAGGGAAAAGGAAGATATGGTTCTAAAGCTATGGTTCTTAATGTTGAAGGTTTTCCGAATACGTTGAAGTACTTTTTGCAGACCCGTTTTGGAATCCTTTTGTGCGGCATCCCCCAGTTGATCTTGCCATATGCCCGATGCCAAAAATCTGGCATTTGCAATGGTCGGGGTATAGGTATTCAACAAATAAAAAACACATTTTTCATCTTTGTACGACTCTATCGCGTATTGTGCCGCACTCCATGCGTTTTCAGAAAAATCCGTGGGCAGCAATATATTTTTCATCAAGCAAGTTTTTGTGGATGTTGGACGAATGGAAATACAAGTAGACCTCGAATTTCATACCTGTTTAATAATCTGGGACGTCATTTTAACCAACCATTATTAAACCTGATGTAAATGTAGACCAAGGTAAAATCCAATACTATGACATAAGTCAGATTTTGAAAACCCATAAAAAAAATATGGATTTTATTTCATCCCTTGATAATTATTTGCTGATTTTAGGTCGGGCCAGCCTATTAGAATCGACTTGTCTGGCTGGTTTGGATTTTCTATCCAGTGCGTGGTATAGTTGTGCGAGCAAAAAAAAAGGGAATAAGGAAATATTTGGACGATATGCCGCGTATAAATCCGCGATCGATCCCTAAAAAAATAACTTAACCGATTGCAGATAGAAAGTGGTTAACTGTTGATAAACGTGTTTATTGAAATTCCTCCACCACGCTCATAAGTCCCTTTTCATCGGAAATAGCTATTTTTTTTCCTAAAGTCTTGATCAACCCTTTCTTCTTGAATTCGGAGATTATCCTTATTGCCGATTCCGTTGCTGTACCTACAATATTGGAAATATCTTCCCGGGAAAGCACTAGGTTCAGAAAACCATTTTTATCTTCCCCATAAGTGTTGCGCAGATAAAAGAAGGCTGCAGCCATTCTTTGTTTTACACTGTTTTGGGACATATTTACTATAACATCATCGGCTTCCTTTAAATCGTGTGCCATGTGCCGCAGTACTTCAATGGTAAAATTGGGATTGGTCTGCAACGTTTCCACAATACTATCCTTGGGGATAAAGCAAACCTCCATGTCGCTAACGGCGACCGCCGTCAAATTCACCTTTTCCTCTGCAATGACGGAACGTTGCCCGAGGATCTGGCCTTTGGAGGCGAGTTTTACGATCTGGTCCTTTCCGTTTGCGCTAAGTTTTGAAAGCTTGGACACGCCGTCCCGGACACAATATACCCCGTTGAGCTTTTCGCCTTCCTCAAAAATGGTTTCCCCCTTTTTTAAGTTCTTTGTGATTTTAGAATCGGAAACACGTTTTAGCTCCTCCTTGCTCATGGCCCGCAAGGTGTTGAACTTTCTAACGATACAGTTTTCACATCTGCTCATCGGTTCCAATTTTCTGTTAATTTGTAAAATTATTATATCCGAGGACATCAAAACATGACCGAGGTCATATTTTAGGATAAAGATATCATTGATATTTGTAACCTGATTGAAATTGAGGACATTTTTTGCTCTCAACAATTAACATTCAGCTCGTTCTTATTTAGGACAAAATTGTCCGAATTAGTAAATTAGTGTTCATTTAATATCTTAAAATTTAACCATTATGGAAAATTTAATGACAAAAAACATTGGGGAAATTGTGGCCGAAAACTATCGCACGGCCCAAATTTTTAAAAATCATAAAATCGATTTCTGTTGCAAGGGAAATAGGAGCATTCAAGAAGTGGCTGAAAAGAACAAATTGGACGCTTCATTGTTATTGAAGGAAATAGAAAGCGTACAGAATCAGACCAATGATGATGGTATCGACTTCCAATCTTGGGGGTTGGACCTTTTGGCCGATTATGTAGAGAAAAAACATCATCGGTACGTGGAGCAACAAACCCCTATTTTGCAGCAATATTTGGATAAACTTTGCCGGGTACACGGAGACCGACATCCAGAATTATTTGAAATTACGGAACACTTCAATGCATCCGCAGAGGATCTCGGTATACATATGAAAAAGGAAGAAGCTGTTCTATTCCCTGCAATACGTAAAATGGTACAAGCCAAGCATACAGGTAGCCAAATGGACAAGCCTCATTTCGGAACTATTCAAAACCCCATCCAAATGATGATGGCGGAACACGAGACCGAAGGGGACCGCTTTAGGCTGATAGATGCCCTAAGCAACAATTATACCCCGCCCGCCGACGCTTGCAACACCTATAGGGTAACGTTTTCGTTACTTCAGGAATTCGAGGAAGACCTGCACAGGCATATTCATCTTGAGAACAATATCCTATTTCCAAAAGCCGAGGCTTTGGAAAAACAGATGAACATGACCACTACAGCATAGTAGATCCGGTTTGTTCTGTACAAAAAAGTGGAACAGAACGAAAAAAGTTTAGCGCCATGACTAGTGACCTAGGTTGTTGTTTTATTACAACCTAGGTTATTTTTTTACCAGACGCCCGTTGTTATGGAATTGAAATCTACTACGGATTATTCTTGTTAGGCATTTACTCTTTCGACAGGCATCGTCTTAGGGGGCGTTTCTTTCACAACCATCAACTTTCTCCTTTCGAAATCTACATAGGATCCACCAACCTTCTTTAGGGATCTAGCCCTAGAAACCATAAACCAGGCCAGGGGAAGTACTCCACCGAAAAGAAAAACACTTGCTCCGATCCCCCGCATCCATGTCAGCGATTCAAAGGCCGTTCCTGTTATAAAATCGTTAGACCTGGCGTACCACAGGCCGTGGTCCAGGACAGATTTGAACTGAATGGCACCCGCTGGAAACAAATCGAGTACCACCATGAGCATTAATCCGGCGTTTATGGCCCAAAATGATGTTCTAACGACCCGAATATTCCATTTACTTGGCTTCAGCAAAATCTTTGACGCAAACATCATAGCTCCCAATGAAATATTCCCATAGACTCCCATAAGTGCGGCATGGGCGTGATTTATGGTGAGGTAGGTACCATGCTCAAAAAAGTTCATGATCGGAAGATTCACAATTATACCCAAAACACCGGCCCCAAAAAAGTTCCAAAAATTCATGGCAATCAGAAACAAAAACACTTCTGGAAAAGCGAAGTCCGCAATATTTTGTCTGTTGCCATTTTTGGCTTGTATATCATTGAGGGATATTTGAGGCATATTTTTGAACCGCCAGGCCTCCACCGTCAACAATATCAACGGTACAAACTGTAAGGTAGAAAACACACTGCCCAGGGCCATGGTAGCTACGGGTTTTGCATTCCAATAAAAGTTGTGCGATATCCCTAAAAGTCCGGTACCAAGAAACAAAAGAGTAGCGATATAGACTACCCTGATGGCCGCTTGGCGACTTACAAGACCCATCAATACCATTAAATAACTGACTATAACCGTAACGAAAACTTCAAAAAATGCCTCAACCCACATATGGATTACCATCCATCGCCAAAAATCGGCAATCACAAAGTTGGTTTCTGGCTGGGCCACAAAGCCGGAAATAAACAATACTGGAATGCCAATGACGGAATACATGATCCAATTGGGTAGGTTCCAGGGCTGTTTTTTAATGAGTCCGGGCTTCACTCCCCTATATACCACAATTCCCCACAGTATAAAAATTATCATTAACAAACCTTGGTACATTTTGCCAAAATCAACAAATTCCCAGCCTTGGTGACCCAATAGATACCACCATTCCCCCAGTAATCCCAATGGCCCCAAAACCATTCCGGATAACGATCCAACCACCAAAATGACAAGTAGGACAAACAAAAGGTTTATCAGTGGGAGTTGGCCCTTAACCTCTTTTTTTGTCATGATAGGAATTATAAATATGGAGGAAGCGATCCAACATGTTGATATCCAGTATAGGGACAACATTAAATGCCAACTACGACTTATGGTTATCGGGATATTTCCGGCTATATCAACCCCAGTGAACCCTAAAAAGTCCACAAACTCGTGTAGGGTTACCACCCCGCTCAAAACCTGGGTGAGAAAAAGTAAAATGGCGACCAAAAAGAATTTAAAAGAGGCCCGTTGTGTCCGTGTAGGGGTAAAATTATTGATCTGATCAAAAGTGAGGAACCCAGTAGTTCCCTGCTTAAAAAACTTATTGGGCAGTTGATTGTATTGACCAATAAAATACAGTACGATCCCACAGGCCAAAACAAAAGCCAAAAGTCCCAAGACACTCCACAAAATTACCGGTGAGGTGGGATTGTTCCCAGCTTCGGGATCATACGGCCAGTTATGGGTGTAACTAAATTCCGATCCAGGCCTTTTCACGGCACAAACCCAAGCTCCCCAAAAGAAAAAGTCGCTTAGATCTTTTACCTCTTGCCTATCGGAAATGTATCCAGGCGGTGGAAATGAAACATTCGTATTGGCATCTATAAAAAAATCCGTATAATATTTTCGTAGGCCTTCCAGAGCAAAACTTTGGGCATCCGTCAAGATTACAATATTATTTGCTTCATCATATCTATTTTCCTTTATCTCATCCCTTACATCTTCCTTGATAATTCTCAATTCCGTAGCCGAAGGTTCCCTACCATTCTCCATATTAAATTGATTGGAATGGTACTCGGTCATTAAAACCACAATTTGATGTAAAGCCTCTGCGGTAAAATCAGGGCCCCTTTGGGCACCGTCCCCGAAATACGACCCGTATTCCATAAGGGCGTATTTATGAAAAACCTTTTGTCCTTCCTCCAGAGTTGTTTGGGTAATTGGAATTTCGCCGGATCTTGCTTTAAAACCAGTCATTGGGGGGGCGTCATTATAGGTTTGATACCCGATCATTACAACACCGGCGACGCTTATAATTAGAATAAACAATAGAGGCCCCCACCAGTTCTTTGTCTTCATAAAATAGTTAAGACTAGCTCTGGTGTTGTCTGGGAGTAGATTTTTTTTCTTCATGGAATGTTTTTTGGGTTTGATCTTTAGGGCAAAAAAAGCATTTCAAAGGAAATGTGTGGAAATATTAAAAACAATGTTCTGAAGCATATCCAAATATGTTGTACAACATATTTCCGGTTTAAATCGCCCTTGAAATCGAAAACGCCCGCACTGGACGGGCATTTACTATTATTTGGAAATAGGGAGTCCTATCAATCAAAAATCACGATGGAAGAAAGGCTTTAGGTAAGCTTTAATTATTATCGCCCAAAAACGCTAATATCCTGCAATGCCTTAAGGTTTTTTATTTTGATGTTCCTTTTATCCAGTTCAATAAGATTTTCTTTTGAAAAGGAAGAAAGAATCCGAATGGCATTCGCAGTTGTCATATTGGAAAGGGCTGCAAGATCGGACCTTTTTAGCGGTGCATTCAATGTTTCATGGTCGGTCCAGGTACCATAAATCTCCTTGACCAGCAGCAGGGCATCCGCCAAACGTGCACGAACGTGTTTTTGGGTAAGGTTTACCATTCGGGTATCCACTTCATTTATTGTTTGGGATAACAAACGAATAATTTTAAAGGCCAAATGCTCGTTGCCCCCAATAACCTTAAAGAAGTCATTCTTATCAATGATACAAACCGAGACATCTTCCAAGGCAATAGCCGAGGTCAAATAAACACCTTCCCCCATAAGGGTATTGAAACCTATAAAATCGACAGGTTTCAACAATGCTACGATTTGTTCCGTTCCATTGGGACTTCTACGGATGATTTTTACTTTACCCTTTTTAAGGCAAATAAGCCCCAAGGCCTTGGCACCCTCCTTACAAATTGTTTCACCTGGTTTATAGGTTATTGTGTATCGATTTTTGTTCAACAGCTCCAACTCTGCATAGCCCAGTTCGCTCAAAAGGGATTGATTTCGTACTCCACAGTTCATGCAGGTAACCTCTGTGGTACCGGAAGTCAGACAAGGAAGGTTATTGATGGACATAAGTAAGGTATGGTTGGTGATAATCGGTTTGGTTTACGATCCAAAAACCCTATCCAAATCGCAATTTAACTTGCGCTTGGAATAAGTCAACAAGAACTTCATTAAACAAGACTAGGTTCGTGGGATTCAAAACAACATATCTCTTCTTTTAAGTCGTTAATTATTTCCCTCCCCTTATCCTTATTATACCAAAGTTGTAAATCTTCTTTAAACTTTGCGTCCATTGCCCCATGTTCATATTTGTAATCTGCAACCAGTTTTGTAGCCCTTTTTGAGCGTGGTCCCCAAGAACCTAATACTTCATTGTTCCCGTCTAACACGATTAGCTTGGGTATAGATAGGGATCCATTGGTTAAAAAGCAATTCATCAACTCCAAATTATCGTCCCTTAAAAGTATTTTTAAGTCAATTTGAGGAACTGCTTCCGAAATTTTATTCAGAACCGGAAGCGTCTGTGCGGCATCTCCACACCAACTTTCCGTAAGCACCAACCAGGTTTGATTATCACCACAATTCTTAAAGGATTCAATATCCTCCTCGGAAATAACAAGGGTCTTGTCCAATCTTCGCATTCTACTTGCGTTTAGCTTGGTATAGGCAATACGGTCCTCGGTTTTCTCGGGTCCCGTTGTCCCATTATCCGAAACAAGTTCATTTACCAATTTTAAGTATCCTTGGTAGGTAATGCCTCTTGATATACTTCCATTAATTAATTGATCCATCAATTTGAAATGATTTTAGGTTTTAATGCAGATTCTATATTTTTCAAGGTCGATTTAGCGGGAAGGCAATTTACACAAACGTATTCCCCATTTTTCCGTTTCAGATCCTTTCAATATACTAATGTTGTGGGCACAAATTTATGGCTTACAAAAAAGAGGGAAAATGATAATTATCAGTTTTTAGGGGAGTACAGCAAAAGATAGATCAATGCGATCGGTAAGGTTGTGCTCGCAATGGCCAAGACCGCAAAATAACCATCGAACAAAGGTAGGCGCAGCCAAGTGGCTATACCCTTATAAAAAATAATTCCCTCGGTGGCCAAAAAACCAAAAAGGTAAAGACGTATAAAGTTCTTTGGAATCCGTATCATTCCAAAATAGTCCATAAATAAAAACAGGGAGATACTCACCACACCTAAGAACGTCCAGTGGAGATATCCAATGGTAAAATCCAATACCGTCGTGGCCAAGTTCGCAAAAAAGGGCAAGGAGGTCAGAAGTTGTAGAATCATTTTAATAGCCAGTAAAAAAACCGAGATTTTTAATAGTCCAAATTCAAATTTTGAAAAGATAGTGCCCCAAGGATTATTTAATTCCCTGTCCAGCTTAAAAAGCATTGCGAGTGCCCATAGCTGAAGCAGACCACCTAAACCTGAAATAAAAAATAAGAAAGCACCGGGCTTGGTAAACAATACGGACAGGAAGAAGGTAAGAACGATTCCTAGATTAACGGCCCAATAGAAGATTTTGAACGTCTTTTTGGGAAGCACGATATTATTCTGCTCCAATACAAAGAATAATATCCCGAACAAGGCCATGATCATCCATCCGTTGTACTGAAAATGGAGATAATAATAAATGGCTATGCGGTACCAATCGGAAGTAGGCCCCAATGTAGACATAATTCCTCCCAAGGCCCACGGACCAATGGATGAGATTACCAGATAAATCAAGGCAGCTTTAATACATCTATAGGAATTGGTCCTTTTTAGGGCCAAGGGCGTGTTATTAATAAAGAGCCATGCAAACCAGTAGGACGCGAACAAAAACAACGTGGAGAAGATTATGGAAAAAAGCGCATAACCGGTAAAGGGAAAAGTAACCAACATACCCACTAAGGTGAGCTGAGTGAATAAAAATAGGTTCCCATATCCTTTTTCCAGTCCCTGACCTTCCAAAAAGAGCTTGTACAAAAGGGTGGTCAATGCCATATATACCCATCCCAAAAGTGCAATATGGGAATGGGAATGAACAACATATCTATATGTTATCGGAATTTCAGTGGTGTAGGAAGCCCTAAGTATTACCCCTAAAATCGCAGCCACCAAAAAATAGGTAAGTGCCAACTTGGTGTGCCGCTTTAAGTTTATCATATTAACAGTCTCGGGAACGCAAATTTAATGAAGTCAAACCAAACATTTCCTTAATCCACATTTCTCTTGGAGGAAAATAGGAAGTCAAAATATATGGGCCCATAAAAATAAATGAGGGAAAATTAAAGAAATATGACAAAAGTCATAGTATTAGGATGTCAATAAATGGAATTTTGTCCTCGATATTTTTTTAAACCATTCTTGGATTAAGGAGGAAGTTTAACCACACACCAAGGTTATATCCAATATTCGTGGCAAAAAGTCACTGGCTTCCTAGTCTTGAAATTTATATGATACTAATGAAGCTGCTTCCTCTCCATACAATAATCCTTTAGCACTCATTCTTTATAAACCAAAATTTAATACGCTGTGAATTCATACGTTCCCATGTTGGAAACATTGCCCACCGATCATCCTATAAAGGTATATTATAGGGAAGGTGAATTGATCCAAAACCTATTATTGGAAATTTCCGACAATGACCCAAGCGAGGATTTTCAAAAGTATTTCAATATTTTCAATCATTTGGCAACCATTGAAAAGCGCTTCGCACGTAAGGAAAATCAGCTATTTCCCTATTTGGAGAAACATGGCTGGACTGGTCCTAGTCAGGGAATGTGGTCCTTTCACGATAATTTAAGAGATCAATTCCGATTGCTGAAAGAATATAACCAAACAAGGAATATCACTAAAATCAAGGAGAATCTCCCCTATCTGATAGAAGGCATTAAACGCCTTTTGACAATCGAGGATATAAGGCTGTTTCCTAATTCAATGGAGCTGTTGACCGAAGAGGACTGGAAGGAATTTTATACGGGGGACCAAGAAATAGGTTGGATGCTTTCGCCAATACCAGGCCCCTATCCCACCCCTGAAAAAAATGAATATATACACCCCAGCCAAGATTATAACGAACGGGAACTGACATTTTCCCTTGAAAATACCTTTCATTATGATGAAGGGTATATGACCCCACAGCAGGTGAACCTTTTGCTGCAAATTTTACCCTTAGATCTCACCTATGTGGACGAAAATGACAAGGTGATTTTCTATAACCGCGGGGAAGAAAGGGTATTTCCCCGAAGCAAGGGAATTATTGGCCGTGAAGTACGTTTCTGTCATCCACCAAAAAGCGTCAACACCGTACTTAGGATACTAGAGGAATTTAAAGCGGGAACCAAGGACGAAGCCTCGTTTTGGATCGATTTTAAGGAACGTACCATCTATATCCGGTACTTTGCGGTTAGGGATAAAGACAGAAATTACAAAGGAGTATTGGAAATGTCACAGGACATTACCGACATTAAAAAGTTGGAAGGCCAGAAAAGATTGCTGGACTGGGATTAAAAAGAAATTAAAATTAAAAAACATGACAAAATCACACTCGTTCCACATCCCTGTTATGGGGATCGGATTTACGGTAGATACCCCTTTAAAGGTCTCCCAATATGGGATGGATTCCGTAATTTCCTTGGTAGATGACATCCTCCTTGAAAAACTAAGGGAGATGTACTGCAACAAATTTAAAATTCCCTATACCGAAATAACCGAAAAGATCGAGGATTTTAGGGCCAAAAGGATTACGTCCTATCTCAATTTAATAAGCGAACTATCCGAACAAAAATTTGAAGCGTTAAAGAACTTCACTTTGGAGACTTTTGGCGAAATAAAAAGGTATTTTCATATGCTGCCGGATACCTCCAAATTAAAACAGGAATTTCTGGGCATGACAAAAGACCGTTTTGATCTGGAGGAAATAAAAGCCTGGGTCCAACACCGATTGGAAATGGGAAGTATCGATGTCAATATTATGACCAAAGTAGATAAGGAAAACTATCGAGACAAGGAAAAGTTGCCGTCTATTTACAACGATGCCCACGCGGCATTACGCGGTTTTGCCAACAGCAACCTAAGTTCCTCGGTAATACTTTCTGCAGGAATGAACCCAAGATTATATAGTTATTTGGAAGAATTCGATGATTTTTATCCCGATAGCCAAGGAAACCTCAAAAAGAAGGTAGTTCTGAAGGTAAGCGACTACCGTTCTGCCCTAATTCAAGGCAAGTTTTTGGCAAAAAAAGGCATATGGGTCTCCGAATACAGGATAGAATCCGGTCTCAATTGTGGAGGCCATGCATTTGCCACCGACGGTTTTCTAATGGGTCCCATACTGAAGGAATTCAGGGACAATCGTACCGAACTAACACAAACCGTCCAAGAGATTTTGGTGACCGCGCTTACGAATAAAAACAGAACAGTTCCGGAATCAGCTTTACCCTTAAAGATTACTGCCCAAGGCGGCGTAGGCACTTCCGAAGAACATCAATTTATATTAGACCATTACAAAGTCGACTCAGTAGGTTGGGGAACTCCCTTTTTATTGGTGCCCGAAGCATCTACCGTTGATTCCAAAACACGGAATCAGTTGGTCCTGGCCAAGGAAGAAGATCTTTATTTAAGCGATACCTCCCCGTTGGGCGTTCCCTTCCACAGTCTTAGGGGAAATACCAAGGATGAAGAAAAGTATGCCTTGATCAAAAAGGGCAGACCAGGAAGTTCTTGTCCCAAAAAATTTGTGTCCCTAAACAAGGATTTTACAGATAAAGGTATTTGTACAGCATCCAGACAATATCAAGATTTAAAGATAAAAGAACTGGATAGCCTAGGATTGCCCAAAGCGGAGTACCAAACCAAATACAATAAGATCGTTGAAAAATCGTGCACCTGTGTTGGACTGGGAACTTCCGCCATGTTGGCCTATGGTCTGGACACAAAAAAGTTAGGGGACGGAGTGTCCATATGCCCCGGCCCCAATATGGCCTATTTTTCAAAAACCATGACCCTAACCGAGATCACGGACCACATTTATGGAAGGGGCAATGTGATATCCCGAACCGATCGTCCCAATATGTTCGTCAAGGAATTGACTATTTATTTGGATTATCTGAAGGCCAAAATAACGGATTCTATAACAACAATGGATCAAAAGCAAAAACAATACCTGTTGACCTTTGCCAACAATCTAAATCTTGGGATTTCCTATTATAAAGAACTATTCAATAACCTTGAGGGAGGATTTGAAACGAGCAGGGGCAAAATAATCTTGGGGCTGGAAAATGCAAGAAATTTTCTGGCACACTTACAGTTTCAAATTGAAAGTCCTCTCAGGGAAGAGGTGGCATTAACCGAATAGGCCTTTTATCTAAACATTAAAACCGATTGTCGGCAAGGACTTCGTGCGCTGCCCGCGTGCCGCTGAAGCGTTAGCGCAGGTGGCAAATGGCTACATGAAGGCAAGGCAAAGCTCCGGGGATTCCACGGATTGAAACATTATCCCCCTTGCCTTGCCAAAACGGCTATTAGACCGTTCCATTACACTAGGTACCAGACAAGGCTTATAACAGGATTATCGTATCTTTAAAAATCTTTCCTCTGTGCCTTTTTGGCCAATAAAACTATAGGGATCAGCGTCCATAAAACCAGTACTGACAAGGAGACCAGAAAACCAAAATTGGTGCCAAAGAATTTCTTGAAGACAGCACCCGTATAACCTAAAAGTGCCGAGATATCCAGCTTTAAAAGAATGAGGATTCGCGAAAGATCTATAGGGTTGAACATGGTTGCGATCAATGAAAATTTATCCAACGGGTACTCTTCAAAAACTACAAGGGAGAGTAAAAACAAGCCATCGTAGATTACAGCCAAAAACAACCATAACAGCACCGCATATCCAAATCCCTTGATCTTGTTTTCGTTGTTCAGGGCTATATTAAATGCCAGTGCGGTAAAAATTAGGGTCAAAAATGCACCCGTAACCAGCAGAAGGGTAAAATTCCAGATCGCCTCACTCTCAAATAGCCCATAAATTACGAAAGGAATCCCCAATCCCAGCGTAAAACTGAGGGCAAGGGAGCCCGCCACCCCCAAATATTGTCCCAAAAAGATGGTAGATCTTTTTAAGGGTTGTGCCAGCAAAAGTTCCGTAAATTCCTTGGAATTGTAGAAGTACATGACCCCAAAGATGGTCCCAATTAGGGGAACTAGGACAATGATGACATTCATAAGGGTTATCACCGCCTTGGAAAGGTCGTTGTTTAAGAATAACAGCACAAACCCAAGAGCCAGATAAAAGAAGAAATACACATAGCTCCAGCGGCTACGCATTAAATCATAAAAGCTATATTTTAATATCTTAAACATTTTCTTGGGATATGGCCGCGATGGCACGTTCAAAATTTGTTTGTTGGGTCTTTGTCTTCAATTGTTCAATGTTGCCCTTAAAATAGATCTTCCCCTCTAGCAGGTAAACGATCTCATCTGCCATCTCCTCAACGAACTGCATAATATGCGAAGTGATCAGGATGGTCTTTCCCTTGCCCTTCTCTTCCATGATCAAGGTCTTTAATTTTATATGTGAGGCTGGATCTAAACCAGTGGTCGGTTCATCCAATATGAGCAACGGACTGTCGAACATAAAAGTGAGTACAAGGTTTACTTTTTGCTTGGTTCCCCCGGAAAGGTTTACCAGCTTTTTATCCAAAAATGGCTTCAGTCCAAAAAGGTCGAACAACTTTTCCTCTTCACTTGGTTTTTGCCGTAGGTCCTTGATCATCCGAACAAGTTCCTTTACGGCAAGATTGCCGGGAAAGTTTGCAATTTGAGGCAAATAATTGATTTGTTGGCGATACTCCCAGTGACTTTTGATGTTTTGACCTTGAACTTGGATGACGCCCATGTTTGGGATAACCATTCCTAAAATACTTTTGATAAGCGTTGTCTTCCCCGACCCATTGGGGCCCAGAATTGCAAAAATACCGCCATCTGAAATTTCCAGATCCAATCCTGTTAAGACCTGGTTACTACCAAATTTTTTATGTAGGTTTTGTATTTCTATCATTTTTTATAGTACAAAGTAATTAGTAACCAGTATTTAGTGTTTATTAGATCCCCAAGATTCACAAATTCGGGTTAAAGAACTTTTAAATTCCCCATGAGTCAAAAATCGTTCCTTTAGGATAGCATCCTTTAATCTTGGTTCTTGGCTCTATGTTCTTGGCCCTACACTTATTTTCTTCATCACCGGATTGGCATCCATTAAATTATCCGGGGTAAAGACCGGGGACACTTTTTCGGAGAAATCTATAATATCCATAAAAAGGCTGCGCAAAAGCACTATGGTCTCCGGGGTGCGGTTCACTATATAGGAAAATAATTTCACAGGCCTATAGGGAACATCCCCAATTCCGTCCTTATCTAAATCATAGCCGGTATATCCACTCCAATAATTCTTATCAAAAACGTTATCGTTCAGGTTGCTGTTGTACGACAGATCAAACGAATTGTATAAAAAATTGTTGCCGATAAAAGAATTGGTATATACGGCTCCGCGAACCTTAAGGGCCCAACCGTTCCCGATAAAATTATTATCGCGGTACGCAATCCTGTTTGTACCTTCTATATTGATGCCAATGGTGTTCTCTTCAAAGAGATTGCCAATAATTTCGGCATCGTTGATCTCCTTGAGCAAGAGCCCATAAGAGGCTGTTCCCCAATTATTTTTAAAAGTATTGTTGTACATATTGATAAATTTAGAGAACATTACCGCCACTCCGGCCCCATTCTTTTCAAAGGTATTGCCCTCATATACATCGTGATTGGAGAACATAAAATGTAGCCCGTATCGTATATTGTTATGGCTATAGTTGTCCTTGATGATACAATTATCGGCGAATTCAAAATAGATACCGTCCCTAACATGCTGTATATCGTTACCGATAATCTCAATATTTTTGGCGTACCACAGATGAATTCCGTTACCCGATCCAAATTCATCTACTGCATCCCCTTTTATCCTATTGTTCAAAATCTTGCCGTGGGACGCCTTTTCCAGGTAAATTCCAAAAAAAAGGCTTTCCAGCACCACATTCCTAATCACAAAGTCCCTGCATTTAATCAATCGAATTGCAGCATAATCTGTGGTATAGCTGGTGCCGACGTTGATTACCTTTATTCCGTCCAAAGTGACATTGTCTGCAACTATGGTTATAATTTCGCCCCTATCCTCCCCATCGATCACCGGGAGACCTTCCCCAATGAGGGTCAAGGGTTTTTCTATTCGAATATTAAATTCCCTATACGTCCCTGTTTTGATCAATAGGGTATCAAAATCGGAAGCATGTTCTATTGCTTCCTTGATGGTCTTTATTTCACAGGTAGAACAAACGGTAATCGTTTCCGCTCGAAGATTATTAGCAGTTGAAATAAAGAGGAGAAGTAAAAGTGCAAACGAATATCGCATTATAGTTTTTGGGTTGTCCGGTTACAGAATTAAGGAGTCATTAAATCAACTGCTTTCCGCTTATCTTTCGTTGATCATTTATCCGATTTTACAAACGTTCGGGTAATTCTTCCCAACCGAATAATTGCCCACTTTGCTCTTCCTGAACCAGTTTGGCATGTTCGTGGTTGCCAAAGGCGGAGAGAAACGCACCCATTGGGCTAGGAATATTTTTACTGACGAGAAAGGTGGCCTTGGAAGCGTCGATCAATTCGCCAGGCAACCCGTAATCATTTACAAGATAGAGCGAAATCTCGGTTCTATCGACCTCCGTCAGCCCGTTTATCATACATTCAATGGAATCGAACTTAAAGGCCCTGCCCTTTTTGGTGACATATTCTGCCGCGTGTTGTTTGTCCACAATCGTCATACTGCAGTAGTGGCAAACATCGGAGCCATAATTTATGGGCTCCGGACTTACTTTGCAGGAACCAAAGATTAGCATCAACAGGGCAAAAAAAGCAATTTGTGTTTTCATTCTTCTGAATATTATTCATTTACTTCCTATTTTATATCGGCAATCTTTTTCCACCTCCATAAAAATTGATCGATTCTTAAGCTTTTATGCTTTGGCCTTGATTTCCTTCCTCCCTACCAGATAGGCACCCAGACCAAGGGCAATTCCCAGCGCAAGGCAATAAGCCCCCAAACGTGGATAGGAATGTGCTACAAAGTTTAAAATATGTTTAGTTCCGAAAAATGGAGGCTGAAAACCCATAGGCGTCCCATCTTCGTTCGTGAATTTTAATATTGCATTGGGATCAAGGTTATGGCCATAATCGTGCTCCCAAATATAAAAATCAATGAGGCCGGCCGTACTTACAAGGACCATCATTATAAACCAATACAGATACCATTTATGGTTTCCGATAAAACCAACGATCAGTCCGATAACTGTGGTAATAATGATGCCATAAGGAAATATCTTAAACTCTGGAATGGCATCTGGAATATACTTCATGCCCACGTAGTGGTTCATTAGGTTGATATTCTTAATGTCGTGTGGATTGGCATCCTTAAAATCATTTATATAGATATGCATTCCCAACGGAATGGGATACTGCGGTGCTTCCAAGGTTATTTTCCAAAGTGGAAAAACAAAGAGCAGCAGGGGTACCAAAGCGCCCACTATCATAATGATACGTGATTTTTTCATGCGTTTAGATGTTTTAATTATTTAAAAATAACTAATTAAATTTGGGTTGGGAACGCCTACAACCGCAAGGCGCTCGCATTATTATCCAACTATTCGGGACTTAATGCTCGTTTCATTTTATAAATCCTTATTCAATTAAAAAGCGGGCCGGTGTCGGAAGACCGGCCCGCTTATTTTTATAAAGGAGACTAATTCAGATTATAAATTAATCGCCCAAAGACCAGGAAAGTTCTATATCGGAATCTGCAGGAGATACGCGAACATATCCTGACATTTCCTGGTGCAATGCAGAACAGAAGTCCGAACAGTAGAACGGCCATACCCCTACTTTCTTGGGATACCACACCATGGTCTCGGTCTGCCCCGGCATAACCAACAGCTCGGAATTCTCGGCACCCATCATTGCAAAACCATGGGGTACGTCAAAGTCCTGTTCCAAATTGGTTAAATGGAAGTACACTTTATCGCCTACTTTGATCCCTTCAATGTTGTCCGGGTTCAGGTGGCTGCGGATCATGGTCATATATACATGCACTTCTTTTCCGTTGCGTTCTATCCTGACCTCCGAATCCCTTGTTGCCGCATGGGCATGTTTGTTCTCTTCCAGATTATAGATCTTTTTAGATTTTGGCTGTATAAGCTCTGCAGGGACCATTGAGGCGTAATGTGGCTCCCCGATCGTTGGAAAATCTGAAAGAAGCACCATTTTATCGCCGGTTATATCATACAACTGGGCGGACTGTGTCAGTTCAGGTCCTGTGGGTAGATAGCGGTCCTTGGTAATCTTGTTCATTGCCAATAGGTATTTCCCCCATGGTTTTTGAGAGTTTCCCCCAGGAATGCTCAAGTGGCCCGGTGAATAGTAGGTAGGTTTCCTGTCTATAATCTCCCAGGTGCCCACTTTCCATTTTACGACCTCGGAAGATATAAAGAACGTAGTATAGGCATTGCCCTTATCGTCAAATTCAGTGTGCAATGGTCCAAGACCGGGCTGTTTTACCGTTCCGCCAAGAACATCCTCGAAATTTAAGATCGGGATACCATAGGCCTCGCCATCAAACTTTTTGTTCTCAATGGCATTCAACATTTTTGTAAAGGAATGCACGGTCAAATCCGCAGAAAGCTTTCCGTTACCTACAATATACTCCCCTGTAGGATCTACATCACAACCGTGGGGAGATTTAGGAGTGGGTAGAAAGTACACTAAGCCAGGCAGCTCGGAAGCTTCCAATACACGCACTTCTTTCTTGATGGTAGAGGTGGCTGTATGGGTCTCTTCATCGTAAATATTATGGGCATATTCGGTAGCCTCGGTGGTGAACTTGCCTGCTTTGATATACTCCTCCGCTTTTTTCCAGTTTACAGCGGCTATAAAATCCTTATCGTTCTGTGAGGAATTGACCTCTTGCAGGGTGTGGGCCTCTTCCGTATTATACGTAGTGATAAAAATCCAGCCATGGGATTTATCCCTTCCAGGGTGTGCCAGGTCATAATTGAACCCGGGCAGTCTTATTTGAAAGGAAAGATCCATATGGCCGTTGTCCGGATCAACGCTGAGAAACGAAAGGCTCGCCTTAAAGTTGCCCTTATAATCCTTTATGGGCATATCCCTTTGGGGAATGGGAACGGAAAAACGCGTACCGGCAACCACATATTCGGTGTTCTCCGTAACAAAGGCGGAATTATGGTTTCCAGCACTGTTGGGAATTTCCATAATTTCCGCGGTTTCAAAAGTAGTGAGGTCTATCCGGGCCACCCTTGGGGTATTGTTCGCGTTCATAAAGATCCAGCGTCCGTCTAGCACTCCTTTGGTCTGGGACACATCGGGGTGGTGGGTATCGTCCCAGGGGATAAAACCGTGGGTGGTGTTCAACATAGGCTTGGTCTCCTCGTTGTAACCGTATGCCTTTTCAGGGTCCTGTGAAAACACTGGGACCACTTTTAAGAGCCTGCCGGAAGGAATCCCGTAGACTCCCAACTGTCCGCTGAAACCACCGGAAAGGAAGCCATAAAATTCGTCGTATTGCCCGGGCGGGACATAAACCCTCTCCGCCGCATTGGAGGTCAGGGCGCCATTCGACTTTTTGCCCTGGTCCGTGCAGCTAGTAAATACCGTGGCAAGGGCCATAAGCGTTAAGGATAAATAAGTTGTTCTTTTCATTATTTCAAGATTTAATTTATATAAAATTTAGTTGCAATTACTCTGATGGGGGCAGCAATACTTTGTCGATTACGTGGACTATACCGTTACCTGCCGGGATGCTGGCAATTATCAAGGCATCGCCAACATAAACGTCATCGCCCTTTACCTCGATCATTACGTCTTGACTGTTGGCTTGCCCCAGTTTTTTAAATTTCTTTAAAAATTCCTTGCTGTAATTTCCAGGGGTAACATGGTATTTTAAAATATTGGCCAAAGCCGCTTTGTTTTCGGGCTTTAACAAGTCCTCCACGGTACCTGCAGGCAGGGCGGAAAAGGCCTCGTTTGTAGGTGCAAACACCATTAAGGGTCCGGCATTTACCAATGAATTTTCCAAATTTGCAGCCTGTACCGCAGCTACCAATGTGGTATGATCGGGAGATCCAATTGCGATTTGGAGCACATTGGGTGCCGATTCATCATCCTTTATAAAGGCTTGGCCGGTCTTTTGTGTTTCCGAAGCTGTGCTTGTGGATAAATTGGAATTCTCCGATTTGGTTTCGTTTTTACAGCTAATTATAAAAACCATCGTTAAAAAGAGTCCAAAAATCACTCTGGGATTATATATTGATTTCATAAGACCAGTTTAAGTTTGTTGATTTTAAAGAGTTCTAAAGTACTCGAGTACCGCCCTTGCCTGCTCTTCGGTCAGGTGTTGATTTGCCATAGGCGCACCATTGAATTCTTGTAGCAGGTCCTTGGCCAAGGGATCCTCCTTGATCATGACCTCAGGGTTCAAAATCATGTTCATAACCCATTCGGGGGTACGTCTTTCAAGAATGCCCTTTGGAGCTGGACCAATAAATTTCTTGTCGGGCTTGTGACAGGCCATACACATTTGGTCGTAGGTTTCCTTTCCCTTTGCGGCGAGGGCTTGATCAATTTCGGGAGCTAGGGTTACGGATTTTATCGGTCCGATACCTTTGTCCGTGAGATTGATTCTTTGCGATGCTGGTGTGGCATCTGCAGCAGGGGCCTCCGTTGGCTTTTCAGTGGTGGTTTTTGCGCGTTCAACGCTAGAGCCCTCCTTTTTCCCTTCCTTTCCTCCGCAGGCCATGAGTAGTAGGGAGAACAGTAATGCAACACTTTTAATTCCGGTTTTCATTTTTATTTTATTTTATTGATTAATACATTTACTTAAATACTCAATTTAGTATTTAATGCCACAAAAATATAGGCTAAGACGAACGCATAACATGATATTAATCATGTACGACAAAAAAATCCCGACCTATCCTTGTTCCTAATTAAAATGTTTTTTCAACTATAGGGATTTATCGATTTCTATCTGACAAGTAATCCCCGACCAAAATCATATGAGGATTGGATTTTGGGAGGGAGGCGACCTCTTGCTGATAGTTTCGTCAGGATTGCTTTCCTTGCCAGAACAAGAAGGTGTGCGAACCAAAAATGAAACAAAAAAACCATCCGGATGAGGGATGGTTATTATAGCCTAGGATATTAGGATTATGTTTTAAAACTCAATTTCAAAATACAAGTTACTGCTTTCGTTTTCGCCTGTGATATCTTCCCCTTTTATTAGTACACCGCTTTCGTTTTCGAGCTTTAGGCTTATTTTCCAATAACCGGTCATCGTGAAGTTCAATTTGCCCTTGTAAATGCCGGTGGGGACATCAAAGGTAAGATCCGCATTGTTCGGCGAGGTGTGATTGCCCATTCCCGGCATTCTTGGATCCACCTTGATCCTGTAATTTTGAGCAACGGGAAAGTCCATCATATTTTCCATTTTAAACAAAACAGCAGAAAAATCGTTAACCCCCTCCTTAGGTTTTATGGGCATCATAGCGAGGATATATCGTGCATCATCGCTTCCCATAAAACTATTGACCCTTCTTTTGCCATCGGCTGGAGAATTGACCTCGATACGTTCCGATGTGCTAAAATCCTGTCCGCCTATATTATAATCAAAGGTCAGATCCCAATATTCATCCGTGTTTCCAGGCATCTGGAACACCAAATAACCACTATACACCGAGGTATCACTAGTGGTTTTAAGGGCCGATGCGGGGCAAGCGTGCATCATACCCGTCATGTGCATTAAAGGTTTCCATAAAATATCGGCGTTCCTTACATAGGTATCCGCGGCCTCGTCTTTGATTCGGATAAATAGCTCGTTGTAACCAATGGTAAACTGCCCTTCTTCGGAATATATTTCCAGGTCGTGGCCATTGGCTGTAAAAGTGCTAAGCAGATTGTAATCGGCCAAAGGATTTTCCTCCACCTTTTGATCCCCATTATCACTTCTGGAACACGAAGTAAATCCAAGTAAAAAAATAAAGGTTGCTAAAAGTAATTTTGTTGTTCCCATAATTGAATATTTTAATTTTCATTCCCTTAAATAGGGGAATCTTTTGATTGTTTTTGAATTGATAAGAAAAGAGGCAATTGAATACAGAAATAGGATGATAATTTAATCTCGGGATATTTCCGATTTACCTTGCTCCTTTGTCTGTGGTCTTTTGTCGTTTGTCTTTTTGTCTATATTCTATGTTCTATGTTCCATGTTCTTCTTAAGATTGATACTATTTTTTAGTTGATCGCATAAGACACCGTCATAAAAAAATTACGGCCCATACGGGGGATATTTTTCCAGTCCGAATAAGTGGAATAGTAGGTGTCAAAAATATTATCTACACCCAGCACAACATCAAAACTGCTGTCGTTCAAAGAAAATCGCCTACCCAGATTTAACGAGAAAACGGTGTAAGCATCCGTTTCGTCCTCTCCAAAATCGGGGTTGAAATTAACCTGGTTGCCGGCCCCGTTCATGGCAAACGAACCTGTAAAAATGCCAAGGTCATAACGAATGCTGGCCCCATAAGCCAAAGGACTGATAAATGGCAGGTTACGGCCATCCTGGTCCATGCCCCGATGGTAGGACACACTGCCCGACAATTTTAATTGGGTCGTAAATTCATACTCGGCATCGAAAGTTGCATTGTATAGTGTGGCGTACTCCAGATTGTTATAGACCTTGACCCCATCCGCACCTAAGGTCATCGCGCTCAGCGAAGAATCAATCTCACCAAGGATATAATCGTTAATGTGGAAATAATGGCCCTCCAAGCCCAATTTTATCCTTTCCTTTTCTATCGACAAGCCAACATTTCCCTCAACGGATTTTTCATTTTTCAGATCGGGGTCACCGATATAATCAAAATTGTCAAAACTGTTGAAGAGATAAAACCCATATCCTTCCGTTACCGAAGGGGCCCTATCGCCGTAGGCAAGACCACCGGTTAATTCCAGCTCCCAAATTTTTGCCAGGTATTGGGCCGCTACACTTTTAAGGAAACGGTTTTGGCCCTGTGCCATATCCGGATAAAAAATACGCAGGCTATTCAACCCGAATTCACTGGCCACATAGTTGTTCTGAAATGCCAAGCGGGCAGATAATTTTAGGGTGCTTTCCTTAATGATTATATTGTCCTCGGCATAAAGACCCGAATTGAAGGTACGTACATCGGGCCAGGTAAGCATATACATGGCCTTCTCGTTGGAGTCGCTGGGATACATAGTCATTTCTGCGAGGGATTTATTGTAGAATCCGTCCCACTTTACCAAAAATTTGTGGTTTCCTACCTTTAATCCAGCTTGTGAATAATAACCATAGGTATCGCTCCATCCGGGCATGTCCATATGCATGGGCACATCGGGCCTCTCGGTATCGTCCATAACGTGCGTTATGGTATTGGCGTACAATTTGGTCTCCCAATTCCTGAAATTGCCAACTAAGCGTTCCTGGAACCAACTTGCCGATCCAATAAAAGCCCGGGCCAAAGAAACATCCATCGTCAAAGCTGGGTAGCCCACATCACGTGCCTCATCGTAGATAAATGAGGTAGACAATTTTTTACCATCGCCCACTTTAATGCCCACATTGGTAGAAAGATTGTATTTCTCGTATTGGGAAAAAGATACCTCATCACCCCCACCTGCGTTATAGTCATCCGCCTTTCTATAGATGATATCGGTATCTACATAAAAATGCGCATCCGAGTAATCTACCTTGCCCCCCAGCATCATTGCTGCATTGTTGAATTCACCACCGGTCCTAACTTCCCCTGTCCATCCCGTTGGCTTAAAGTTGCTTTTCTCCAATTTAAGGTCTATGGCCCCACCGATGGTATTCCCTTGCTCGGAACCTTGTTGCCCGCTAGTAATTCGGGCTTCCGACAAGTTGGAAACGTCTACATAAGAGGTTACGGGGTCCATTTTGTCCGTACAGGCCCCAAAAATACGCATGCCATCAATAGTGATAGACAGCCTTTCGGAAGACATATCGTTCAATACTGGTTCCCATGCATACGCCCCTCTCTTGATCATATTTACCTTTGTGGAGGCCTGCAAATAACCGTCCAATGTTGCCATCGGATTATAGATATAGGTACTATCCAAGGACCTTTTATGGAAGGAAACAAGGATTACCTCTTCCAAATTAATGGGCAAAATAGAGTCTTGCGTTATATTTACTTTTTGTTCCTGCGCCCAATTTATTTTGAAAGAAAGCAAGCATAAAAAAGTCGCAAAAGTATGGAAAGGGAATCTTGGCCGACCCATGGCACGGAGCCGGGGGACAGCTGATTTTTTAAATTTCATCAGATTTGATTTTAGGGCATCCCCAAAAATCCGATTTTGAATGAAGACTCGTTCTTTTTCCCTGCTACTTCGTCCACGATAACGGAGATAGGCTCCTTACCAAATTACCCAGTAAGCCAAGCCAAGCTCCTTTTAGGTGCGTAGTATCCGAAAAAATCAGTGCATTCCCATGTCAAAATGGATGATAAAAGATGTCCATTACTAATTCCAACAAGATTATACGTAAACGGATTTATGGACGAATAGTTCGCCGTATGGAAACCGTTACATATAGGTCTACAAAAAATGAATGGAATTAGGCCAACTCTGGAGGCTGGGAAATATCGGAAGAAAAAAGGATAGGGATTAATACCCGTACATGATTAAATTTAATACGATCTGCTAGATAGATAGCGATCCCAAAATCAAATGGCACCAAGTTTTGAAAAAAAACAATTTGTCCTATTTCTGTCTTGGAAGTATTTTGTCCCAACGGGTTATTGTCGTTATGATCGGATTCCTTGGCCAATTCCTTGGCCAGATAACATTTACCATCACAGTGCATCTGGGGCCTATCCTTATTCTCACAAAACTGGGCCACTATATAATCGTAATTCATAGCGTAGTTAACCAATGGCAGTAGAGGCTTGGCTAACATGGTAAACGCAACGAAAAGGATTATATAAGCTTTCACACGTTTAAATTTTTGTAACTATTTTATAATAAATTAAAATTCGAGTCCATATGTAACCGCTACGCTCCCGCATTAAAAATTTTAAACATCGTCTTCTGTGAAGTAATTTTTAAAATTTCTTAATGCTCGTTTCATGGGCCAAATATAAAATGGGAGACCATTTTACAACATGATAATAATCACTAAGGTCAATTAATGCAATTGCTTCTATTTTGAAAATTATTCAATGCAATAGGAATGGTGTCCGGTGTTCAAAATTAATTCATAAACCAATCAACTCATAAGCTTTTTTTGAACTTGAACTTGATCCTTGCAATTGTGCTTAAAAAGGCTACACGGTCATTGAGAACAATCTCGTTTCGGGCTCCTTGCGTTGCAGCAGCACATCAAAGGCCATGCAGATATTTCGGACAAAGGGCCTTCCCTTGAGCGTGACGTGGATTTCATTGGATGAGATCTGGACCAAGCCATCCTGTTCCATTTCCTTTAATTTTTCAATTGTCGACTCCAGCTCGGGAAAGTATAAATTGGATTCGTTCCATGAGGTTTTAAAATGGCACATTAAGTTCAGAATATGTTTCCTTATGATTTGGTCTTCATCGGACAAAATATGGCCACGATAAATGGGGATAATGTTATTTTGGACCAGGTGCTGATATTCCTCCACGCTTTTTACATTTTGGGCAAAGGCATACCAGCTATCGCTTATGGCCGACATTCCCAGGCCTACCATCAATTGGGTCTTGGAAGCGGTATATCCCATAAAATTGCGATGTAATTTGTCATTGGCCATGGATCTGTACAGACTATCCTCTTTAAGGGCAAAGTGGTCCATTCCAATTTCTACATACCCGGCACGGGACAGCATTTCCTTTCCCATTTCGTACTGGTCCCGTTTTTCCTCTGCCGTTGGCAGGTCGGAATCCTTGTAGCCGCGCTGTCCATTTCCCTTTAGCCAAGGTACGTGGGCATAGCTGTAAAACGCCAAGCGGTCTGGCATTAATTCCAAGGTTCTTAGGATGGTCTGCTCCACATGCTCCAAGGTCTGGTGTGGCAATCCAAAAATAAGATCGTGGCTAACGGAAGTATAGCCGATTTCCCGGGCCGCATCGGTTACCTTTTTTACGTTTTCGAAAGGTTGAATCCTGTGAATGGCCTTCTGGACTACCTCGTTATAATCCTGCACCCCATAGCTGACCCTTTTAAATCCTAGTTTATACAACGTGCGTAAATGTACCTCCGTAGTATTGTTGGGATGCCCTTCAAAACTAAATTCATGATCAACCGCCCTGTCCGCTGACCGGAATATTCCATTGATCAATGATTCCAAGTTTTCCGATGAAAAGAAAGTGGGGGTACCTCCCCCGAGATGCAACTCCTTTATTTTTGGCCTACTCGAAAAAAGATCACAATAAAGGCTCCATTCCTTTAGCACGGAATGTAAGTAAGGAACCTCTACATCGTGTCTTTTCGTAATCCTTTTATGGCATCCACAGAAGGTACATAGACTTTCACAGAAAGGAAGGTGAATATAGAGACTTATCCCTTCCGTGGCATTACTTTCATTAAAACAGCGCACAAGGGTTTCTTCCCATTTCTTTCCCGTAAACGAATCCAAATCCCAGTAGGGAACGGTAGGGTAGCTTGTATATCTTGGCCCAGGAACATTGTATTTTCTAATCAATCTGCTCATGAATGCGGTCTATTTCTATACAAAAGTATCAAGTTGGAGTTAAGTAAAATATGACGATGGTCATAAATATAAAAAGTTTTAAACCAATTGTCCAAAGGTACCTGTTCCAAAAATTAGGTAAAGCCCCTGGAGTACCTGTTTCCTAATGGATTTGGATACGGTCGGATGCCCTCTTATGAAGGAATACGGTTATCTGGCCAAAGTCATTTCTTCCTGTGTTTATGATTTTTTTCGATAAAAATTACATTTTCCGTTTCAAATCGTCACGCTTTCCAAAACCTCGGCAGAACCCATATACATTG
>SWCD01024243.1_pt1 | contig 35396 bp, 33 predicted proteins | sample 4693011 | NCBI WGS metagenome assembly SWCD01 (sample SAMN10267278, study PRJNA491770) | bioreactor metagenome | isolation source: DHS bioreactor inoculated with marine | place: Japan: Omine Ridge, Nankai Trough | reverse complement strand
CGCTAAGGGCCATGGCTTCAGTCTCAGTTGCATCCTCTCCAAGGATGCCCAGCGCTTGATCCGAATGGCAAGCCAAAATAATGTCATCAAACAGCTCATTTTCCGTGCCCAATTGAACCGATACACTCGTTCCCTGTCGCTTTACCTGCACAACAGGCGCACTGGTTCGAATAACACAGTCACGTGCTATGAGTGCGGCCTCAATTCGACGGACGTATTCGATACTGCCGCCCTTGACAGTCCACCATTGGTGCTCACCAGTGCCCGCAAGTAACGCATGGTTTCGGAAAAATTGAACCAGTGATTTTGCTGGAAAATCTTCCACATCTCCAACAGGTGTAGACCAAATTGCCCCACAAACTGGCATTAAGTAATTGTTGCGAAACCAGCTTCCTAAACCAAGCTCGTCCACCAACTCACCTATGGTCTTGTCATCATTGGCCGCCGCTGCTTCGGCCTGTTTTCCAAAGCGCAGTATATCCGCGATCATTTTGTAGAATTGAGGTCGCACGAAATTGCGTTTCTGGGCTGATATGGCGCGAAGGTTGTTTAGACCGTATTCAAGCCAACCATCATTGATACTAGCCCCAAAGCTCATTTCACTTTTGATCACTGGCACATTTAAATCACGGAACAACCGGGTTAGGTAGGGATAGGTTACGTAATTGAACACTATAAAGCCTGTGTCGACCGGTTGATCTCCGTTTTTACCAGCAATGACTGTGCGGGCATGCCCGCCAAGACGAGGGGCGGATTCAAAAAGAGTTACGTTATGATAAGCAGAGAGATAATAAGCGGCGGAAAGTCCAGAAATTCCTGCCCCGATAACTGCGATCTTTCTTCGGGGGCCTTGTGTTTGATCAAGCATACATTCCTCATTATAACGTTGTTATATAGGATATACGCAGGGGGCACTGGCTTGGATCAAAATTGGTGCCATGTTTTGTTTTATTGATCCAAATGCATGTTGGTAACGTAATTAGAATACCATGTTAGAACATATTCAAGCTAAGACTTACCATGCTCGCCGCGGCGGGATTACAAACGCCTTTCACTATGGCGTCGATTATGTGTTGAGTGATTTGAAGGATGATGGCTTGTGGGTATTGTCGCGTAATCGTTTCAATCTGTGGTCCATCTGGGATAGCAAGCATGGCGGGCAACGCGGATATGGTCGCGGGCTTAAGTGGTTTCAAGAGGAGTTGTTGGCACGTGACTTCGCTTTGGAAGGGTCGCAACTATTTCTGTTAGCCCAACCTAGCTTTCTCTGGTTTCACTTTAATCCGGTCAGTTTCTGGGTCGCTATGCGAGATGGTAAACCTCTTGCTATTGTGGCCGAGGTGAACAACACTTTTGGTCACCGGCATTGCTATTTCTGCGCCCATGATGGTTTTGGACCTATTGACAAATCACATACGATAATAGCCGAAAAGATGATGCATGTTTCTCCTTTTCAGAAAGTCCAGGGGCAATATCGGTTCACCTTTGATATTTCGAATACTGCGATAAGTATTCGCATCAATTATGAAAACGGAGAGCAAGGCGTGCTTGCTACGCTCACAGGTAACCGTAAGCCTGCCTCTAACGGTTCACTTCTAAAAGCTGCACTTTTTCGCCCGCTTGGCGCAATCCGTGTGCTGGCGTTGATATATTGGCAAGCGATAATCCTTTACGTCAAACACGCCCCATTTATGAGAAAACCACCGCCACCAGAACCACTTATATCTGATAGCCATACATTCCGAAAGAAACAGTTATGAAGAATTTTTCTGATAAAACCTATTGGCTAATTGGAGCCAGCGAAGGTTTGGGGCGTGAATTGGCCAGAGAACTAAGCCGAGCAGGTGCTCGATTGGTTTTATCTGCACGTAATGCCGAACGACTTGAAAGTTTGTGCGCAGAGTTGAGTGATGCACAAGCCGTTGTGCTGGATATCACCGATCCGGTAGCCGTGCGCGAAGCGGCAAGTGGGATCGGATCGATTGATGGCGTGATCTATAACGTCGGAACTTATGAACCAATGCTTGCAACAGATTGGAATGCAGAAGTAGCGTTGACGATGGTTGATGTGAATTTCATGGGAGCCATGCGGGTGTTGGGCGAATTGGTTCCACGGTTCATGCAAACAGGCCACGGCGATATTACCTTGATTGGGTCACTTGCTGGTTATAGTGGCTTACCTGCATCAATCGGTTATGGGGCAAGCAAAGCCGCCCTGATCAGTTTAGCCGAAACAATGCGCCATGACTTAAAGGACAGTGGCGTAGCGGTACGGATCGTCAATCCTGGGTTTATCAAAACACGCCTGACAGAAAAAAACGACTTTAAGATGCCAATGCTTATGTCGCCTGAAAAAGCCGCCAAACATGTCCTTAAGGCCATGCAATCCAGCAGTTTCAGAACCGATTTTCCCGCTCCGTTTTCTTGGCTCATTCGCACGTTGAAATTTCTGCCTGATATGTTGATGTATCGTGGTAAATAACGTCAATACCGTCAGATAAAGGGATCATAGGACCATTGCAGTAAGGCTTGCCGCTGTCTGGGTCTGCAAAATATATCTCCAGGATAACAATTGGCGCGAATTTGCCCCGCATGCCTGGCAAAGCCCTTCCATCTTTTGATTTGTATGTGGTCTATCTGGTCCAATCGACGCCCCATATAATAGCGGCAATACCATTGGAACCAACCACGTGGGTCCGGCCCATAGATCCAACCTTTTTCGCGCCACACGCCCAACGGTTGGCGGCTTTTTATGCCAAAATAGTTCAATGATGTATCCGCTCGTTGACTTAGTTTCGCATTTTCGAACCATTTATTAGGAAACTCATCGGTACAATCATTCAAATAGCGACCTTCAAACACACCCATTTTAAGCATCTCGCAAGGTGGGAAATGCGGGTTAAAATTTTCGGCGAAATTGCATCCTATTGGCGCTGACAATATATAGGTGTAATCGTTTTGCATCAGGTCGTTAACAAAAATCTTCTGCGTTATGTTCATGGTGTTTTATGGATTATGATCTGAAACATTTACATCTATATCCGAAACAACGGCTGTAAAAGGCGTGGCACTAAAGATTTGAAGCGCAAAGGTGCATCCGTTGCGGCAAGGCAAATACAAGGCTCGCCAGCATCCGCAATCGGTGTATGTGCCAAATCCACATCCCCAATTTCAACATCGCCGACGCCAAAATGCCCGACTTCGTCATGGAAACTACCTTGCAGAATTAATGTTAGCTCCAGACCGTTATGGCCATGCTCTGGCACGGCCTTCCCAGATGGAATATACAATAGCCTTAACGATCCTTCGTTATCCGCTGTCAATATATGTTGGCGCACACCCATACCTAACGTTTTCCAGCGCGGAGGTTGGCCTTTTAGGGCTTTTACAACTGGGCCAGGGAATACACCTGACCGATCATAAATGGGAGCAGGCGTAAATGGGGCATCAAGCTGAGATAGAATATTGAATTTAAGATCGTTTGAAATAGCAACAACATCTGTTGTCTCTAGCACAACTCCGCCCATTGCCTGATGCGCTTCAAGCGACGCGCGGCACTGTTGGCAAAGTGATACATGACTGGCCACAACAAAGGCAAATGGTTGTGGTAGGTTGCCTGCTGCATAAGCCGTCAACATGGCGTCGGGGATATGGTGTGTAATTACGCTCATCTATCGTAATCCTTTTAACTCGGCTCTCAACCGTTCCAGTCCAAGGCGGATACGTGATTTTATCGTCCCGAGTGGAAGACCGGTCTGGTCACTAATCTGCTGGTGTGTCAGCTCACCCATATAGGCTTTCTCGATAACATGGCGTTGGCTTTCATTTAGCTTAGAAAGCGCTTGTTTTAAATGTTGTGCCTCTTGATCCATGGCGAGCATCTGGCCAGCGTCAGATTCCGTACCGGGACTTTCGATTAGCTCCTCTGGTAAAGGTCGGTTGTATTTACGGATAAGATCAATCTGTCGGTTACGCGCTATCTGGTAAATCCAGGCAGACACCTGTGCGCGATGAGGATCAAACTGTGCGGATTTGCGCCAAACTGTTAGCATCACATCTTGCACGATCTCTTCAGCCTGAGCACCTGACACACCAGTCTTAATGATAAAGCCCTTTAAACGGGGAGCAAAATAATCGAACAAATCCGCAAAGGCATTGCGGTCACGATCATCGCGTACTGCAAGCATCCATACTGTTTGTTCAGATACTTTTATCTTAGTATTTGGCAACAATTTTCTTTCATATCTGGTCACAGCCGGCGCAAGCGGCAAGGTGAATGGTATATCAAGGATTGCTGTCATCATATAGTAAATACGAAGGTGCATGTAATTTGGATCAGTTGATCTTGTATTTCTTAACCATAGAATGGGTGTAATGGAAACTTGCCTACGCTACAGGAAATGAAAAATAGCCTCGCATATTGAAACACGTTCTTTCTCATACTGCTTCTTACAAATCAAACAACGTTTGCTTTTTCAAACTAGTTCTTGTGACTGCTATAAGAGAAGCGCAGCTTTATCTACAATGCCGTCGGTGAGCCTTAAAATTTATTTGTGTCTTGTTGAATGTCAACTTTTCTGAAATTCCACAACCATTTGGCATTCAACTCGAATGACAGCAAAGGGCGAAGGGCGGAAATTTAGAGTTCTTGAATTGGTTTCGGCCTCCATACGAAAAACAGACATAAGGGCGATTCCAAAGGTTTAATTTTGGTTATCTAACGCATTGCAGATTTGAGCCCAATCTGTCTTACTTGCTATTCAAGCACTAAAACTTCAAAATCTCGCTTGATGGTTTCGCGAATAAAATCCGCCAACCCTTGGTAGATTGACGATCTGCCAGCCCCTTTGCGCCATACCAAGCCAATTGATCTTGATATTCTGCGCCCCGTTATTGGTAGTGCCACCACATCCCCTAGTTTGGAGACTTCGGATTGCGCATAAAGGGCTGGCAAGAAAGTAACACCAATATTCATCGCCACCATTTGGCGCAAGGCGTCCAAACTGGTGCCTTCATAGTCACGCATAACTTCTGCACCAAAATCGTTACACAATGTATGAACCTGATCATGTAAATGGTACTCAGGGGAAAGAGATAGGACTGATAAGCCTTTCAATTCCATTGTCGAAACGGATTTTTTCTGGGCCAGCGGATTATCAGATGAAACAGCCAACAAGATCGGCTCTCGAAACAAGCGCTCGCGCCTGAATGTTCTCATCGCCCACCATCAGGCACCCTGCCCCTCAGGCAGGCTTGTGATGCGGTAGCGTATAAGTTTGCTCTTTTGCGCCTTCACAGGCGTAATCACGTAACCTGATTTACGTAATTTGCTCAGGGCCGCGCGCGTTGTATGCGGCAACCAGTCCAACTTCTTACTGAGACTGCCTATATCAGTTCCACGGTCTTTGCTCAGAAAGCTGATCAGCCTGGCTTTCTTGGTTATCCTAGAACGGCGTGGCATCTGCGGTTTTTCACCATGCCTCTCTTTTACAATACGCGTTCCTGCCACCTTTTTACTATGCATATTTGTCATAATTTTTCCTTCTGTATCAGACAAAGCCACGTTGGCTCTGCTACTGATCAAAGCCCAAATATTAGGGCGAAGGAGGCGACACATCCAATTGTGTCGGTGCTGACAGTACCGCTCGTTAAGAGATCAAAGTCCAGTCTTCTTTGCGCTTCTTGTTAATTGGGTACTATGGGCGGGAAGCAGACATTCGCTGCAGTGCAAGTTTTTATGGGCGTCACGCCGTAAGTTGACCTTGAGGCTTAGGTTTCTGGTTGAATTACTCCCAAATGTGGTTTGATAGATCGAGTAAACATACAATGTTGGCGAATGTGTTCTTATACCGCGAACATGCCCTGGGTATTGAAAAGTTCTTGCCAGATAAGATCGTTTTGCTCGGATTGAACATCACGCAAACGGTACATTCTTATGTTTAGAGATTGTGTGGGAAGTGCAGTGTCAATACGCACAAGTTCGCCCTGTGCAAGAGGGCCGACCAACAGAGAATGTGGCAACCATGAGATCCCTATTTCGTTCAGTGTCAGCTGCAACATAGCAAGAGTCAACGCAGTCTCGGCGATTGGCACAGTGGTTATTCCCGGCGGCAAGCGTGGGTTGATCATACGCGTATAAATCTGCCCAAAAAAAACCTCCGATGGGTAGGCAATAACAGGAATAGTGGCGTCGTTCACCTTGTTGCGCATGCCAGGCGTACATACGGGGATCAAAGTGTCTTTCCCAAGGCTAACTGATTCAAAGGCCTTACTTTTGTCAGGTGCTGTCTCGCCCGGAAGAGCATACATGATTGCAAAATCAACATCCTTTGACAACAATTGCATCAGGCATTCATCCTGATTGCCAGAACGCAAACAGACTGAAGCATCAAACCTCTTTGTGATTAAACGAATAATCTGAGGCGACACCGTTGTGCTTAGAGCATGTTGACAGACAAACGCCAGTGGTTTGTTAACACGATCGCTGGAGGTTCTTAGGGTATGTCTCAGCTTATGCAGCCGCGCTTGCAATTCGCGCAACTCCGGCTCAAGTGCTTCCACCCCAGGCATCAATAACACTGGCTTGCGACTGCGATCAAACAAGGTTGTACCAATGCTGTCTTCGATGGTGCGCACCCGCCGTGTAAAGGCCGATTGAGTAAGCAATCGTTTCTCTGCAGCTCTCGAAAGCGAGCCGCCGTCGAGCACTGCTAAAATGTCGTCTATCCATTCAAGTCGCATACCCTGTGAATATCCCAAATGGCTACAAGTTGCAATATATGCAATATAGAGGGCGAATTTTGCATTAGTAAAGCGATAAAAAGTGCTCTAAGTTGCCTTTATCACATTTAGGAACTTTATCATGCATCTCGCCCGTTTTCCCCGCGTTCGTCTCGCCCACCTATCTACACCCCTTGAGCCTATGGAACGATTGTCCAAAGAATTAGGCGTCGAGCTTTGGATCAAACGCGACGATTGTACAGGAATGTCCACTGGTGGCAATAAAACACGCAAACTTGAATTCTTGATGGCTGAGGCTCTGGAGCAGGGCGCGGACATGGTAATGACCCAAGGTGCGACACAAACAAATCATGGCCGTCAAACAGCGGCCTTTGCTGCAAAGCTGGGTTTGAAATGTCATATCCTACTTGAAGATCGTACAGGTTATCAGGATGGCAACTACAACACGAACGGAAACGTTCTGCTTGATCACTTGCACGGAGCGACAACAGAGAAATTCCCAAACGGGCATGACATGCCAGGCGAGATGGAGAAAGCCGCAGAGAAAATGCGCGCAAAAGGACATACTGTCTATGTCATTCCTGGTGGTGGTTCGAACCCAACTGGTGCTCTTGGTTATGTGAACGCTGCTTTTGAGCTAATCTCTCAAGCCAACGACCAAGGGTTGAAAATCGACCGTTTGGTTCATGCCACGGGTTCATCTGGTACACAGGCTGGTTTGGTAACCGGTATGTGCGCGATGAACTCTCTTGTACCCGTATTGGGCATTGGTACGCGGGCGCCGCAACCAAAGCAAGAACAGATGGTTTATGACCTTGCATGTAAGACTGCTGAAAAGATTGGCTGTCCTGGTGTCGTTAAGCGCGGAGATGTGATGGCCAACACTGATTATGTGGGCGAAGGATATGGCCTGCCTACCCAAAGTGGCATCGAGGCAATTCAGATGTTCGCTGAGCTGGAAGGCATCCTTCTTGATCCTTGTTATTCCGCGAAAGGTGCTGCTGGTCTGATCGATTTGGCGCGTAAAGGCGAGTTCAAAGGCGAGCGCGTAGTATTCTTGCACACAGGTGGGGCTGCGGCTCTGGGTGGGTATGACTTTGCGTTTGATCACAAAAGCCGTTGGGTGAACGTTTAAAGCATGGATAAGCCGCAAACTATCGGAGTTCTTGGGGGGATGGGGCCTGAAGCCACGATCCTCCTACAACGAAAGCTGATGGAAGCGGTACCTGCGCAAGATGACAGCGACCATATCCCCTTGCTGATCGACATGAATCCGCAAGTGCCGTCGCGTATAGCACATCTAATTGAGGGCACCGGTGATGATCCCAGTCCGGTGCTTTCTGCCATGGCGAGCCGTCTGCAAGATGCAGGAGCCTCTGCATTGGCAATGCCTTGCAACACGGCACACCACTATGCCAAAGTTATCACAGATACAGTATCGATTCCGCTTTTGAATATGGTCGAATTGGCAGCAACCTATGCTGCACATATGGCAGGGAAAGGTGGAAGCGTCGGTATACTCGGCTCGCCAGCGGTGCAAAAAACGAAGCTATTTGAAAAAGCGATGTCAGCACACAATATATCAGTGATTTGGCCCAAGCAGAATGATCGTATGTTGGACGCTATCCGCATGATCAAATCAGATGGGCCATGCTCCAGCGCGTGCGAGATTTTGCTGGCGGCATCTGTCGAACTTGTAGCAGCAGGGGCAGACTTGCAATTTATTGCCTGTTCGGAGTTTTCCCTGATCGCGAACAGCGTTGCGCAAAACGCGAAAGCTGTGGATACGCTAGACCTGCTAGTCGAAGCGATCGTTGAGTTTTCATAAACACACTAGATCGCTGTTACAAAAGGTCCCATAATTCGTGTGCGATAGGATCGAAAGTCGCTGGGTTGGCCAACGCGGCAATAGTCAGCCTTGTACACCAGGTATCATCGCTGATGGGCACCAAAGATCCCTCGGCAAGTTCGGTCAATACAGCCGTTTCTGGCATCCAAGCGAACCCACTGCCCTTTAATACCCTTCGTTTGATTGTCTCGACCAACCCGTCAACATAGATTGTCTTGGCGTTAAATGGTTTTCGGCCCACGGTGCTCTCGACCACCATCCCCAAAAACGAAGATTTTTCGTAGGCCAAATAAGGGATCGGATGTCCGTCCTTCGCTGAAAGATTCCAAGCGTTAGACTGTGCTGGCTCAGCCGCCGCAACCGGTATCAGGCGATCCGTCAGAAGGTCTTTTCGCACAAAGCTAGTCTCGTCAATCCGAGGAGAAACCGACTGGTGGTAATAGCATAGCATGATGTCGACAGCACCTTCGACCAAAAGTTCGCAACAGGTGCTTAGAGAGTCCGACACTACTCGGGTGTGCAGATCTGGGATTTGCTTTTGCAAGTCTTCAATCCGCGGAGCCAGATAGTTAACCGAAATCGTATGGAGAACCGAAAAGCGCACAAATCGGCTGTCGCCACGGTCCGCATCACGGATAGATTGGCGGGCTTCTGTGAGTTGTGAAATTGCTCCGAGTGCTACCGGAAGGAACTGCCGACCTGATTCTGTAAGTTGGATCGGATAAGTGGCGCGGTTGACCAGCGGTAGCCCCACCCAGCTCTCCAAAGCTTTGATTCTGCGACTGAATGCTGATTGAGTAATGTTGCGTTCATCAGATGCCCGAGTGAAATTCAATGTTCTAGCAAGACACTCAAAATCGCGTAACCAGTTTAAATCCAAGGGTTATTCCTTTTTTAACAGACAGTTTTTTTAAGTTTACTTAAAACTATGCAAAATTGGAATACTTTAATGAAATGTTCGAATTGGCCCTAAGGAAATAACTTGGATTAGGCTCTTTATGAGGATTCGGCGACTTGCCAAAAATTCAGATTGCTGTCCTTGACGCAACCGACGGGATTAGTGGCAAACAACTGTCACGATTTGTAGATGGTGAAAAACGCAAAAAGCAACGCCACAGTTAGGTGTAACTCAACAGAGGAGAATACCATGAGAATGAAACTTAAGACACTGAGCTTTGCAGCGGCAGTTAGTATCTTTGCCTTACCTGCATTTGCTGAGGAAGAAGTTAAAATAGGTGTACCGTCTTGGACTGGTGCACAGGCCATTGCCCATCTTCTAGGCGCTGTTGTCGAAATGAAAATCGGCGGCAAAGTTGAATACGTCCCTGGTAATAACGCCACGATTTTTCAGGCGATGGACCAAGGTAAGGGCGACATTGATGTGCACCCAGATGTTTGGTTACCAAACCAACAGAGTTTTACCCAGAAATACGTTGATGAAGCAGGCACAGTAACTCTGTCGTCTAATCCATATGAGGGCAACCAAGGTTTTTGTGTATCCAATGATTTCGGCGAAGCCAACAACATCACAGACATCGCTGATCTGGGTCGCCCAGATGTAGCGGCGCTTATGGACAGTGACGGGAATGGCAAAGGCGAGATGTGGATCGGTGCTCCAGGTTGGGCTTCGGCAAATGTGAACGAAGTCAAGACCCGTGACTATGGTCTCTTGGACTTCATAGATCCAATTCGTGCAGAAGAAAGCGTAAAAACTGCGCGAATCAAAGACAGCATCGCCAAGGGCGAAGGTTATGCGTTCTATTGCTACAAACCACATGCTGTATGGTACATGTTCGACGTGAAAATGTTGTCTGAGCCCGCTTTTGATGTTGAAAAATATAAGATGGTTCAGCCATCTGATGATCCTGATTGGTACAAAAATTCATCTGTTGCGACCAAAGATGCGTTGAAAAATGTACAGATCGCTTGGTCAAACTCGCTGGTTGATCGCTCACCAGCTATTGCCGAGTTTTTTGCAAACTTCGCGTTGACAGCCGATGATGTATCGGGCTTTGCCTTTGAAATTTCTGGCAAGGGTCGTGAACCAGAAGACGTTGCACGCGAGTGGGTAGAAGCAAACTCTGAGCGTGTAGACGGGTGGCTCGGCCTCTAATTGTGCGCCTATAAAAACCTGCCGACACCGAAGACCTTTGGTGTCGGCCCCTTAAACTGTCTCCATTATATTGAAACATAGGATTGCCATCATGAGCACCGATACAGTTGTAGAAATCTCGAATGTTTGGAAGATATTTGGCGCAAATCCCGAAGCAGCGTTAACAGCGATCCGTGAACAAGGTCTGACCAAAGCCGAAGTCCTTGCAGAGATGGGTGCTGTTGTGGGCGTAGCTGACGTCAGCCTGTCAGTGAACCGCGGTGAAATCTTTTGCATCATGGGTCTGTCTGGAAGCGGCAAGTCCACTTTGGTGCGCCATTTCAACCGACTTCTTGAACCAACGGCGGGCAAGATCGAAATAGAAGGCACAGATGTAATGGCCTTGGGGCCAAAAGAGCTTCAAAAATTCCGCAATCAAACAATCGGGATGGTATTTCAAAATTTTGCTTTAATGCCCCACCGATCAGTTTTGGATAATGTAGCGATGCCTCTCGAAATCCGACAAGTCGCTAAAAATGAACGAATGCGTCAAGCGGCTGCGATATTGGACATCGTAGAGCTGGGTGCATGGGGTTCGAAGTTTGCGCATGAACTTTCGGGCGGAATGCAACAACGTGTTGGCCTTGCACGCGCATTGGCGGCAAACCCAGATGTATTGCTCATGGATGAACCGTTTTCTGCACTTGACCCTTTGATCCGGCGGCAGCTTCAAGACGAGTTCATTCGGTTGTCTAAAATTTTGAAAAAAACCACTATTTTTATTACTCACGATCTGGATGAGGCTGTTAGGATAGGTGACCGAATTGCAATTATGCGAGACGGAAAGATGGTGCAAATGGGCACTGCCGAAGACATCGTGATGAATCCCGCGGATGATTACGTAGCTGACTTTGTTGCAGGCATTTCACGGTTGAAAGTGGTACATGCGCACGCGGTTATGCAACCAGTAGAAGTGCATGTTGCCGTGCATGGGCCGATTGCGACAGATGCCCCACGCGTAAAAGAGAACGAAACGCTTAGCAACTTGATCAATACGGCCATCGATGATGACAATCCCATCATCGTACAATCTGATGGAAAAGACATAGGCGTGATCACACGATCAGATCTATTGCGCACTGTAATTGAAGGAACGGAAGTCTCATGAATGATCTTGGCGTAAACCCTTTAGAAGACACCGAAAGCGACGCAGCACTGGCATATGCTAAGGAGCGGCGTGAAAATATTAGGACCTTTGTGCGTACCAGTCCAGAGTATTTTATCCGTAACTTTGATAAGATAGGAGCATCTGCAAAATTCATCGCAACTTTCAATGCGATGGCGGGTTTATTTGGCCCAATCTGGTTTGGTGCGCGCGGGCTTTGGACTTGGGCCCTACCTTTTTTAATTATAGAAACGCTGGCGTTTGTACAAATTGCACGCGGGCTTTTTGGTGACTTGGGCGCAGATGCTATGGCGCGAATTGCATCCATCGAAGGCACTTTGGAGTTGCGCCGGAAGCAGTTGGCATCGGCCATTGAGAATAGCTCTGAAAAGGTCGATGTCTACAAGCGCACAGTTGAATCGCTGGAAGCCAATATTGGTGGCATTCGTGCAGAAGCCGAAGCCTTGGCATCAGAAGGTCCAATGATCGTGTTGGCGGGCGTCATACTTCTAATTTTTGTCAAAGGTGTGCAGTCAATTATGGCCAATTGGGCGCTTGAAGCACGCTTTTCTGATTGGCTGTCAGATCGCTCGGTGCGTTCAGGTATGCCAATGAATCAAATCGTGTTCAGTGCAATTTTCATGCTGTTGATAGTCACGGCTGCGATGTTTCATTACAGTTTGCCGGGACGTTTTTTGTTGCTCAGTGATTTTCCGACCGATCCAAACATTCGCCTAACAAGCATTAACGGCGTCGAGACGTTTTTCAATTGGGCCGTAATTCAGGGTGAAGTGTTCTTTGACGGAATTACCTATTTTATCCGTCTTATGCTCGATGCACTTGAACTTATCTTTGTCAGCACCCCTTGGATCGTGGTTGCCTCCTTAATCATTCTGCTGACATGGTTGACCGCAGGTGTGCGTATGGCAATCTATTCAGGTGCGTTTCTTTCGTATATGGGGCTTTTGGGATTTTGGGAAAAAGCGATGACAACGCTTGCGCTGCTAGGCACAGCAGCCTGTTTGTCGATCCTTATTGGCATCCCATTGGGCATGTTTGCCGCGCGGCGTCCTCGGTTTTATCGATTTATCCAACCAATCATGGACTTCATGCAAACCATGCCTGCATTCGTCTTCATGATACCTGTTATTGCTTTCTTTGGTACGGGGAAGCCCGCAGCAGTCGTCACAACAATGATTTTTGGCGGAACACCTGTTGTGCGGTTGACTGTACTTGGTTTGCGCGGGGTGCCAGAAAGCGTGCGCGAAGCCGCGATCAGCTTTGGCGCGAACAAATGGTATCTTCTTACAAAGGTTGATCTTCCTCTCGCAGGACCGTCTATTCGTGCAGGTATTAACCAGACCATCATGTTATCTCTTGCAATGGTTGTTGTGGCCTCTTTAATCGGAGCCAAAGGGCTTGGCGAAGACGTCCTCGAGGCGCTGCAATACGCTAACGTCGGACAAGGTATCCTTGCAGGGTTCGCAATTCTCTTCTGCGCCATGATCCTTGATCGCATTGTACAAGGTAAGCGTAAATGACGACCATAGTTTTTGTCCATGGTTTTATGGGCGGTAGCCGGCAATGGCTATCACAGGCCGAGGCTTTGAGCGGTTTCAATGTAATCACCTTGGATTTGCCCGGGTTTGGAGAGAACGCAGAACTCAAGGCGTTTGACAGAATATCGGATTTCGCATTCTGGGCCTTGGGAGAATTAACTGCGCGCGGGATTGAAAAGTTTCACCTCGTTGGTCACTCGATGGGTGGGATGATCGCACAAGAAATGGTGACCCAAGCTCCAGATCGTGTGGATCGATTAGTGCTCTATGGCACGGGAGCTACTGGGGTTTTACCAGGACGATTTGAAACTATCGCCACTTCAAAGCGTCGCGCAAACGATGATGGATCTCACGCCACAGCGAAACGGATTTCCGCAACATGGTTTCTTAAGAGAGAGAAGGCAAAAGCCTACGGGGGATGCGCTGAAATTGCCCAGTGTAGTAGCTTGCAAGCGATCATCGCTGGGCTTGATGCAATGAGTGTATGGAGTGGCGTTGAGCGTTTGTCCCACATCCAAGCCAAGACTCTGGTCATTTGGGGTGATCACGACCGCACCTACAAATGGAACCAGACTGAACAATTGTGGCAAACCATTCCGCGCACCAGCCTTGCTGTCATTCCAGATTGCGCCCATGCCTCTCATCTAGAAAAACCAGGGCTGTTCAATACAATCTTAAAGGACTTCTTTGCTTATTGAACATATTGCTGCTGCACATAAGACATTGTCCGAATATGGATACACTGGAATTAAACCAATTTCTCCAATGCGAGAGATTTATTGTAGAAATATGTTAAGGCCGTATGTCTGGTTTGGGCCGATACAGCCACAATAGGTTGATTACCTAACTGTAGTTTTTTCCCATAGTGGACGTAAAACTGGGCATAGATCATATAGATAACCCTGCCAAGCGACATTCCTCGTGGGTTACATGGCCGGCTGTTATCAATGCTCGTGCCTGTGATGAGGACACACTGCGGCACAAATATGTTTTTCCTTCCTTAATGCTTTTGACTGTGGCCGGGCTTATGCCACAAACAAGATCTAAATTTCCCGAACTTGAAGGCATTGGGTGTCGATCATAGTATCGTTCCTTAAGCCATAGGTTTGGATATTTGAGAAATGCCACTTTTCTATTTTCGATATTCTCTGAATTCACCTGAGAATAGGCATGAACTGCATAGAGCAAATGTTTATGAGTAATACCTGCAGCAATTGCAGTATCGTATGCGGCTTTCGATTTTTTAACATCACCCTTTCTTGGATACTTTGAAATAAATTCATCAAAATTTTGTGCTTCGGCGTCAGCCGTATGCAAATTACTTAGGTTTATTGGTTCAGGTTTATTGCCATGGACACATATGTCCACTCTGTCAGACATATATGTCCACTCTGTTTGAGGTTTAGGGTGGACACTGATGTCCACTCTCTTTTTCTCGGGGTGGGCGGATATGTTGTTGTTTGGAAGGTCAAAAAAGAACTTACATGCATTGCTGTGACCGTTAAAACGTTCCACACGTAGAAAGCCTGCACGCTCAAGAGCTTTAATGCATCTTTGTACAGTTTTGGTTGAACAACCAGTTTCATCAGCAATTGTTGAATACTTAACAATGCATTTTAATGTCTCATGGTTGGCCCATTCGTAGATCAGGGCGTTGCCGATTCTAAACGCAGTACCGTGGATTACTTTGCATTTTCTCAATGCGGTTATCCACTGCGCTTTATATTGCTTTGCTTCATTACGCCGCGGTTGCAGTTTGGTTACATTACCCATTTTGCACCGCCTTAAAGTACGAAAAACTGGACTTTGATTTAGCCTTTGGGTATAATGTCGTCAGTTCGATGACAGTTTTAAATTGTCTTAAAGTTGCCTGTTTGCATGCAACGCAAGCGGCGGTTTTCTTTTTGTCGGGTGGAATTTTTATCGGGCCCAACGCGAAGTCTAATAAACTGTACGTCATGCGAAATGGGTTCGCCGTACCGTTATATTCCCTTTTGTTATCAATCCGTGAATTTTGGCAGTTCGCCAAACTAACTGATTGATTTAATAGCGAAGGTCTAGTCCTGATGGGATCACCAACATTCAATAAATAGTTGCCATAAAACTATCCCTTGGCTTTAGAGAAGATCACAGCTTGAATGTGCCGACGCGGCCGTGCTTAATCGGGCAGGTCTACGCGCAAAGGGAAGTGTTATAATAAACATTGGTGTTTTGTGTACGTTTAGATCATTGAGTCGGTGGGGGAAGAGCAATGGCACAATCAATGAAGGATAAGTTAACAAAGAATATTATCCATGGAGCAATTGCGATATTACCAATTGCTGCATTGCTTTTCATTCTGACTAAGCTTTTTGTTATCCTTAAAAAAATTCTGATACCTATCGAAGAGCAATTTCATCTGCATTATGCAATTACGGCCTTTTTGGTATTGGCGATCTTAATTCTTGTAATTTTGATGGCATGTTTTCTGCTTGGGTATCTTTTGCAAACCAAGTTGGGGAGCAAACTTGTTGATGGAATTGATAGCCGTGCAAAAAAGGCGTTGCCCGGTTATGAAGTTATTTCCAATATACTCAAAAGCCACACAGCAGATGATGCAGTGTACCCACCCGCCTTAATTTCACTTTTTGCAGATGGAATAGAGACACTTGGGTTTGTCATGGAGGATAACGGTGGTGACTATTTGACTGTCTATATTCCATCTGTCCCGGTTGTCACCGTCGGTGCTGTCCATTCTGTCGTGCGCAATCGTGTAAAACTTTTAAATGCGACGAATATTGATGCTGCCAATTGCATTACCAAATGGGGATTGGGATTATCAGAATTACGTATGAAATAGCCCTGATCACAACCCGGTTTGCATGCTGAAAACTTTCCCTTCGCATAATAACGGTTTTATGAAATAGTTTCCTATAGAAGACGCTGCTTTAATTGCGAACAATTAATATGGAGGCTATTTTGACAGACCCAACTGCATTACCAAAGGCATCCCCGATCCCTGATATTCATGATCTGGGGTTAGATGACATTAGCGCGTCTTTACGTTCTGGTTGGTCAGATTTCTGTGCGGCCCCCCTATTCGGTATTTTCTTCAGCTCGGTTTATGTCATCGGTGGCTGGGTGATGTACTTTATATATTATGAGGCCGGTGAAATATGGTGGGGTATCCCATTTGTCGTGGGTTTCCCGTTGATTGCACCATTTGCGGCCGTGGGCCTCTATGAAGTGTCACGCCAGATGGAGCAAAATAGAAAGCCAGACTGGGGCAGCGTGCTGGGGTTGGTCTTTGCCGAAAGAAATAGACAAGTGCCCTGGGTGGGTGCGTTGATCATGTTTTGGTTCATGTTTTGGGTGTTCATTGCGCATACGATATTCGCAATTGTTATGGGACTTTCCGCGATGGATAATGCGCCGAATGTGTTGGATCTTTTTGTTACAAAACAAGGTTTGATATTATTGACCTTGGAAATGGGGCTCGGGGCATTTTTCGCATTTGTTGTTTATGTGGTAACTGCGGTCGGTTTACCTTTACTGCTTGATCGGGAAATAGATTTCGTCACTGCGATGGTTGTCAGCACGCAGGCAGTGTTTCAAAACTTTGTGCCTATGTTGATTTGGGCTTTCATAATCGCAACTATGATGTTTTTGGGTATGGTTCTGGGTTTTCTGGGCTTGCTGGTTGTATTGCCCGTTTTAGGTCATGCAACATGGCATATTTACCGGCGAATACTATCACAGTAAAACCCGTATTGCTTGACGCTAATTTGCAGGAATTTAACCCTGTTGGGTAGCTAATGCCTCTTGTCGTTTGCGTTGCACAGCGGCACGTTTTGTCATCACGGATGCGGTAATCACACCAATGGTGACAAGCCCGATCAGCATTGTAGACAGGGCGTTAATCTCTGGGCTTACACCCAATCGCACGGCGCTGTAGATTTTTATCGGTAGCGTGGTGGCCGATGGTCCTGTGGTAAAGCTGGAAATCACAAGGTCGTCCAGAGATAAAGTAAAGGCCAAAAGCCAGCCCGAAATCACTGCGGGGGCGATGATGGGTAATGTCACGGATTTAAAAGCGTCAAATTGGGAACACCCCAGATCGAGTGCTGCCTCTTCCAGACTTTGGTCGAATGATACCAGCCGTGATGATACGACTACAGATACATAACACATGGAAAACGTAGCATGGGCTAAAACAATTGTTGTGACGCCGCGATCAACCCCAAGGGAAATGAACAACAAAAGAAGCGACAGGCCAGTGATTACATCGGGCATCACCAAGGGTGCGTAAATCATCCCGCTGAATAATGTGCGGCCCTTGAAGCTTCCGGCTCGCACCAAGACAAGTGCTGCCATAGTACCTAGGACGGTTGCTATGCATGACGACAGAATGCCGACTTTTAAAGTAACCCAGGCAGCATCAATAAATTGTTGGTCGTGCAACAGGACGCCATACCACTTTGTGGAAAAGCCTGCCCAGACTGTCACAAGCCGGGATTCATTGAAACTGTAGATCACCAGGATCAGGATCGGTATGTACAAGAAGGCAAAGCCCAGCGTTAGCGATGTGGCGTTAAATAAGGTAAAACGTTTCATGTTTCCGCCTTCTGTGCACGTTCCTGCTGTTTTTGGAACATTACGATTGGAATGATCAGGATCAACAGTAAGATTACGGCCACGGCCGATGCAACGGGCCAATCGCGATTCGAGAAGAATTCTTCCCAAAGAACTTTACCGATCATGAGGGTTTTGGCACCGCCCAAGAGTGAGGGGATCACGAATTCGCCCACGGCGGGGATGAATACCAGAAAGCAGCCCGCGATGACGCCCGGTTTTGATAAGGGGGCTGTGACTGACCAAAAGGCTTGTGCGCGTGAACAACCCAGATCTTCGGCTGCTTCGAGATAAGACGGGTCAAGTTTTTCAAGGGTTGCATAAATCGGTAACACCATGAACGGCAGATAAGCATAAACGATGCCGATAAAGACGGCCAAATCCGTGTTAATTATTTGCAAGGGTACGTTGATAAGTCCGATCCACAGCAGAAACTGGTTTAAAAAACCTTCACTGGAGAGGATGCCCATCCAAGCATAAATACGGATCAGAAAGCTTGTCCAGAACGGCAGGATCATAAGCATCATCAGAGATGCTTGCCATTCCTTTGGGGCCTGTGCCATGCCATATGCAATTGGAAAACCCACAAGAAGGGTCAGAATGGTTGAAATCGTGGCAATACGTAAACTGGAAATATAGGCTTTCCAGTAAAGATCGTCTTCTTTCAACCAAGTGAAATTCTCAAAATCGAGCTTTGAAAAGAAATCTTTTATACCTGCCAAACCAGCACTGAAATCCAGTGATGGTGTATAGGGCGGGATGGATAAGGCCATATCCGAGAGGGAAATTTTCAGAACAATCCCGAAAGGGATCAAAAACAGGGCGATTAACCAAAGATACGGGATGGATATGACAAGAGCGCGGCGCATGGTCTACTCCGTCAACACAAGACCGGCTGTGTCCGTCCATGACAGCCACACAGTGTCGTCCCATGTGAAGCTGCGCCGTGACAGACGCCGTGCGTTTGCAAGTTGGGCTTTGATAATTTGACCAGACGCTACCTCTACGTGGTATGTCGAAATATTACCCAAATAGGCGATGTCCAGCACTTTGCCCTGAATGGTATTTGCGGCATCCGGTTTATCGGTGGATACAGCCACTTTTTCAGGCCGGACGGCGAAACGCACTTCTGCGCCTTTTGCAAGGTCTTTGGAAGACTGTGCGTTAATTGTGCCGCCTGCCCATGCAATTTTGCAGGATGTTTTTGTGTGGGTATCAACTTTACCGTTGATCAGGTTCACTTCACCAATGAAATCCGCAACATATGAAGAGTTCGGAAGTTCATAAATAGCATCAGGTGTGGCGATTTGTTTGATAACGCCTGCGTTCATCACAGCGACACGCGATGCAACGGTCATGGCCTCTTCCTGGTCGTGGGTCACGATCATGAATGTTGTGCCAAGTTTTTCCTGAATGTCCATAAGTTCAAATTGGGTTTCCTGACGTAGCTTTTTGTCCAAAGCGGCAAGTGGTTCATCCAATAATAAAACCTTAGGGTTTCTAGCAAGTGAGCGCGCCAAGGCAACGCGTTGGCGTTGGCCACCTGATATTTGATGGGGCTTGCGTTTGGCGAATGCACTGAGTTGCACAAGATTAAGCATTTCATCAACGCGCCCGCCAATTTCAGAGCTGGGCATGTCAGAGCGCTTCAGGCCAAAGGCGATATTGTCGGCAACAGTCAGATGCGGGAATAAAGCGTAGGATTGGAACATCATGTTGATGTCACGTTTGTTAACGGGGATGGGTGATATGTCCTGACCATCCAGAGTGATGCGGCCTTCTGTTGGTGTTTCAAAGCCTGCCAACATGCGCATTAATGTGGTCTTGCCGCAGCCCGATGCACCGAGAAGGGCAAAGAATTCTTTTTCATAAATATCGAGGGTCAGATTATCCACAGCTGTGAAATCACCAAATCGTTTGGTGACATTTTCAAAGCGGATAAGCGGGGTTGCCTTTGGGTCTTCCCAAGGGTGAAATATAGCTGATGGCATGAGCAGGGCCTTTTAAAAAGAAGCCCCGCACATTCATATGTGCAGGGCTTTATATTGTGATTAGTTCCCGGTTTTGATCTTTGTCCACATCCGTGTGACGACACGTTGTTCTTTAGGCCCATAAGACGTTGTCACATAAAGGTTTTTGATCGTTTCTTCAGGTGGATAAACAGCTGGATCATCGATCACATCCTCTATCAGAAATTCTTCTGATGCTTTATTGCCGTTGGCATAATAAACATAGTTTGAAGCTGCCGCAATATTATGAGCGTCCAGAATAAAGTTGATGAATTTATGCGCTCCATCGGAGTTTGGTGCATCTGCCGGGATGGCCATTTGGTCAAACCACATCAAAGCGCCCTCCTTAGGGATGGCGTATTCAACTTCAACACCGTTGTCGGCCTCTGCTGCACGGTCGCGGGCTTGCAAGACATCACCAGACCATCCGTAAGCGACGCAAATATCGCCGTTCGCTATAGCATTGATATATTCGGATGAATTATATTTCTGCACATATGGTGCAACGGCTGACAAAACGGCTTCTGCCTTTTTGATAACGTCAATGTCGTGGCTATCGGGGTCTTCACCGATGTATTTCAAAGCCGCGGGGATCATTTCGGTTGGAGCGTCCAGAAAATACACGCCGCAATCTTTTAGTTTTTCCATATTCGCCGGATCAAAGACCAAAGATAAAGAGTCAGTTGGCGCATCGTCGCCAAGGGCCTCTTTTACTTTGCCGACATTATAGCCGATACCAGTGGTGCCCCACATGTAATTAATCGAGTAAAGGTTACCCGGGTCATAAATATCGGTGCGTGCTGCTATGTCATCCCAAACGTTTACAATATTTGGCAGTTTGGACATATCAAGCTTTTGAAACGCACCTGCGGTAATTTGGCGGGACAGGAATGTACCTGATGGAACCACGACGTCATATCCGGAGGATCCTGCAAGCATTTTGGTTTCCAAAACTTCGTTCGAATCGAACACGTCATAGATAAGCTTGATGCCGGTCTCGTCTTGGAACTTGGTTAGCAGTTCTTCGTCGATATAATCCGACCAGTTATAGACGCGCACCTCTTCGGCATTGGCCATAACGGCACTGGCCAGCAGTGCAGCTATTGTGGTTGTAATTGAAAATTTCATTAGTTTCTCCCTGAGTTTCGACTCGTTTTTTTCGAATTTGATCAAATTTTAAACGAAAAGCAAGTCTTTAGTTGTAGACGAGTTGATACTAGACTGTGTACATAATCAAATCAATTACAGTTGAAACGTTAGATGTAGAGACAGCAAGTACAAATAATGAAGCCAGTTTTATCGCAGAAAATCCCAATCCATGAACAGGTCTACCGCCGATTGCGCGAGAAGATACTCTATGGCGAGCTTGCTCCGGGGCAAGCTGTAACTATATACGGTCTGGTGGATGAGCTGGATGTGGGCATGACCCCCGTTCGCGAGGCCATTCGGCGCCTGACTGCGGAAGGCGCTTTGGTTTTTCAGGGCAACCGTCGAGTTTGCCTGCCGGAAATCAGTCAACAGGATTTTGCAGATTTAGTGTTTGTGCGGCGCATGATTGAACCAAAACTGGCGATGTTGGGTGCAGCAAAGGCAACAAAGGCTACGATTGATGAAATGCGGGCAGCTGATGACATGGTCAATTTGGCGATAGAACAGGGCAATGTCGGTGATTACATGATGTATAATCATCAATTTCATTTTATCCTATATACTTGTGCGCAATCAGATTTGTTGTATGGATTGGTCTCGACTTTGTGGCTGCGTTATGGTCCGCTTTACCGGGTTATTTCCGGTAAATGGGGTACTGCTCAATTGGCGGATTGCCATGATGAGACGATCGCCGGATTGGTTGCCGGAGACACGGAAGCCGTCGGAAACGCTATTTTAGCAGACATTGAGCAAGGCTTTGGAATTGTGCAAAGACTCTTTGATTAAATAATTTGATCAAATTATTGACGTGAGCCTTTCTTTTCTATTTAGTCGGCCCATAACCTATTTCAGATGAATCAGAGAGCACCCATGAAACGCATCGATAACCACCTGCCCACCGAAGAACTGCAAGCACTGGATGCTGCCCATCACATGCACCCGTTTACCGCCAATGGTGAGTTGGCACAACAAGGTGCGCGTATTATCACGCAAGCAAATGGTGCGTTTATCACCGATAGCGAAGGTGTAGAAATACTTGACGCCATGGCGGGGCTTTGGTGTGTAAACATCGGTTACGGCCGTAAGGAATTGGCTGATGCGGCCAGCGCACAAATGCTGCAATTACCCTATTACAACACGTTTTTTCAAACCAGCCACCCTCCCGTGATTGCTTTGTCGGCACGTCTTGCGGAATTGGCCCCTGCACATTTGAATAATGTGTTTTTTGCGGGCTCCGGCTCGGAAGCCAATGATACCAACATCCGTCTTGTGCGCCATTATTGGGCATTAAAAGGCAAGCCGTCGAAGAAAACCATAATCAGCCGCCACAATGCCTATCACGGTTCCAGCATAGGTAGTGCCAGTTTGGGCGGGATGCAGGCTATGCATGCGCAAGGCGGGATGCCAATCCCCGATATTACGCATATTGACCAACCATATTGGTACGGTGAGGGCGGTGATATGTCACCTGCGGAATTCGGCTTGCAACGGGCACGTGCTTTGGAAGCGGAAATAGACCGTTTGGGCGAAGACAATGTTGCGGCGTTTATCGGTGAGCCGGTGCAGGGTGCGGGGGCGGTGATTATTCCGCCTGAAACATACTGGCCTGAAATCCAGCGCATTTGTAAGGAACGCAATATCTTGTTGATCGCGGATGAGGTGATTTGTGGCTTTGGCAGGACAGGCAACTGGTTTGGCTCTGAAACCTTTGATATCAAACCTGACATTATGACGATCGCCAAGGGCCTTAGTTCCGGTTATCTGCCAATTGGCGGTTCTATGGTCAGCGATGATGTTGCTGCCGTGATCGGTGGGGATGAATTCAATCACGGGTACACCTATTCGGGCCATCCTGTTGCCTGTGCCGTTGCGCTGGAAAACCTGCGTATCTTGGACGAAGAAAAGATCATTGATTATGTACGCGATGATGTGGGTCCGTATTTGCAAGCCAAATGGAGGTCCTTAGCGGATCACCCGCTGGTGGGTGAAGCCCGTATCGTTGGCATGATGGGGGCGATTGAACTGACGCCTGATAAAGCCGGTCGCGCCGCATTTTCCAGCCCCAAGGGGACGGTTGGTCTTATGTGCCGCGAGCGGTGTTTTGCGAATAATGTGATTATTCGCCATGTGGGCGATGCTATGATCATCTCGCCACCCTTGATTATGACACATGCAGAGGTTGATTTGTTGATAGAACGGGTGGTTAAATCCTTGGATGAAACGCTTGCTTTGCTCAAATCCGAAGGGTTGTTGAAAGCGGCTTAGCCACCGTTATCGATAAACCTTCGCGTAGGTACAATTTCGGAGTTGACCCAATAGATGTCGTATTCTTTAACGGCAACTAAAGCGTAGCTGTATAGTAAACACTTAACAGCTGCGATTCCTTTGCCTTTGGGGGGCCTTATATGACCAACTTTTCGAAAATCCTGATTGCGAACCGAGGTGAGATTGCCATTCGCATCATGCGTGCGGCCAATGAGATGGGAAAACGCACGGTTGCGATTTATGCCGAAGAGGACAAATTGGGTTTGCACCGTTTCAAGGCGGATGAAGCTTATCGCATTGGCGAAGGTATGGGGCCGGTTGCGGCTTACTTAAGCATTGAAGAGATCATACGCGTGGCAAAAATGTCTGGCGCGGATGCTATCCATCCAGGTTATGGGTTGCTGTCGGAAAACCCAGAGTTTGTTGATGCCTGTGACGAAGCCGGGATCAAATTCATCGGTCCGAAAGCTGCCACCATGCGCAAGCTGGGCGATAAAGCGTCAGCGCGCCGGGTGGCAATGGAAGCGGGCGTACCGGTTGTGCCTGCCACAGAAGTTCTGCCCGATGATATGGATGAAGTGCGCCGCATGGCAAACGAAGTTGGCTATCCGTTTATGCTCAAAGCCAGTTGGGGTGGCGGTGGCCGCGGTATGCGCCCGATCATGGGCCCCGATGAACTGGAAGAAAAAGTGCTTGAAGGGCGCCGCGAGGCGCAGGCGGCTTTTGGTAATGGCGAAGGTTATCTTGAACGACTTGTAGGTCGTGCGCGTCATGTTGAAGTGCAAATTCTGGGTGATAGTCACGGTGAGATTTATCACCTGTATGAACGTGATTGTTCTGTGCAGCGGCGCAATCAAAAAGTCGTGGAACGAGCACCTGCACCCTATTTAAGCGAAGAACAACGTACCGAGATTTGTGCGCTGGGCCGCAAAATCTGCGCTCATGTGGGGTATGAATGCGCCGGTACTGTCGAGTTTTTGATGGATATGGACACGAACGAGTTCTTCTTTATCGAAGTAAATCCGCGGGTTCAGGTGGAACATACGGTGACCGAAGAGGTCACTGGCATTGATATTGTGCGCGCACAAATCCTGATTGCTGAAGGTAAAACGTTGGTCGAGGCCACAGGCAAAGCATCCCAAGATGAGATCCGTTTGAACGGCCATGCGTTGCAGACCCGTATTACTACTGAAGATCCGCAAAATAACTTTATCCCGGATTATGGCCGCATCACGGCGTACCGCTCTGCCACGGGTATGGGTGTACGTCTTGACGGCGGTACCGCTTACTCGGGGGCAGTTATTACGCGTTATTATGATAGTTTGCTGGTAAAAATAACATGCTCGGGCCCGACACCGGAGGCAGCAATTGCACGGATGGACCGTGCTTTGCGCGAATTCCGTATTCGCGGGGTCAGCACTAATATCGCTTTTGTGATCAATCTGTTGAAGCACCCGACTTTTCTGGACAACAGCTATACAACAAAGTTTATCGACAACTCGACCGATCTGTTCAAGTTCAAGCCACGTCGTGATCGCGCGACAAAAATCCTGACCTATATTGCCGATATTACGGTAAACGGGCATCCCGATGTGGAAGGGCGTGCAATACCTGATCCACTGGCGAAGGCACCGAAACCACCGAAGAATAATGTCAAAGAACCTGCATATGGCACGCGTAACCTGTTGGATGAAAAAGGTCCGCAAGCAGTAGCGGACTGGATGGCAGCGCAAAAGCAAGTGTTAATTACAGACACAACGATGCGCGATGGGCATCAATCACTATTGGCTACGCGGATGCGCAGCCACGATATGATTAAAGTCGCCGAGGCATATGCGCATAATCTACCGCAACTGTTCAGCATGGAATGCTGGGGCGGGGCAACGTTTGACGTATCATACCGTTTCTTGCAGGAATGCCCTTGGCAACGCTTGCGCGATTTGCGCAAAGCGATGCCGAACGTAATGACACAGATGCTGCTACGCGCCAGCAACGGCGTAGGCTATACCAATTATCCAGATAATGTCGTTCAGGAGTTTGTGCGCCAAGCCTCGGCTTCCGGGGTAGATGTATTTCGCATATTTGATCCCTTGAACTGGGTGGAAAACATGCGTGTGGCGATGGACGCTGTTGTTGAAAATGGTAAAGTTTGCGAGGGAGCTATCTGTTATACAGGTGATATTCTGGACCCGAACCGCGCAAAGTATGACCTGAACTACTATGTTACGATGGGTAAAGATTTAAAAGCGGCAGGCGCACATGTTCTTGGTTTAAAAGACATGGCAGGCCTTTTAAAACCTGCCTCTGCGCGGGTGTTGATCAAAGCATTAAAGGAAGAAGTCGGCCTGCCGATCCATTTCCACACCCATGATACATCCGGCATTGCAGCTGCGACTATTCTTACGGCGGCTGATGCAGGCGTTGATGCGGTCGATGCCGCGATGGATGCGTTTTCTGGCAGCACATCGCAACCCTGTCTGGGGTCTGTGGTTGAAGCCTTGCGTAACACGGATCGTGACACGGGGTTGGATATAGAAGCGATACGTGAAATCTCGTATTATTGGGATGCAGTTCGCGGGCAATACGCAGCCTTTGAAAGCGGCTTGTCATCGCCGTCTTCGGAAGTGTATTTGCATGAAATGCCGGGCGGGCAAGTCAGCAACCTTAAGGCACAGGCACGTTCCATGGGGCTAGAGGATCGCTGGGCGGAAATCGCCAAAACCTATGCGGATGTGAACAGATCATTTGGTGATGTGATCAAAGTGACGCCTATTGCCAAAACGGTTGGGGATCTTGCTCTGACAATGGTGTCTGGCGGTCTTACCAAAGAAGATCTTGAAGACCCTCTAAAAGAAGTTGCCTTTCCTGAATCCGTAGTGACCTTTTTCAAGGGCGAAGTAGGTCAACCGCATGGTGGTTTTCCCAAGGCTTTACAAAAGAAAGTACTCAAGGGTGAACAACCAATCAACGTGCGCCCCGGCTCTGTTCTTGACCCTGTTGATTTGGAAGCCAAGCGCAAAGAGGTATCGAAACAACTTGAAGGTTTAAAGATCGATGATGAAGACCTGAACGGCTATTTGATGTACCCTAAAGTGTTCTTGGATTACATGGGGCGCCACCGCATTTATGGGCCTGTACGAACATTACCGACCAAGACGTTCTTTTACGGCATGCAACCGGGCGAAGAGATCAGTGCGGAAATTGACCCCGGGAAAACTCTGGAAGTATTGATGCAGGCTGTGGGCAACACGGATGATGCCGGCGAAGTGAAAGTTTTCTTTGAACTGAACGGTCAACCGCGTACCGTGCGTGTAGCCAACCGTAAAGTGACGGCTACAACTGAAAAACGCAAACAGGTTGAGGCAGGTAATACCGCCCACATAGGCGCACCGATGCCGGGGGTTATATCAAGTGTTGTTGTGACAATCGGCCAAGAGGTGAAGCAGGGCGATCTGTTGTGCACAATCGAGGCGATGAAAATGGAAACCGGTATTGCGGCGGAACATGACGGTGTGGTCAAAGCTGTACATGCACCCGCAGGTTCTCAGGTGGATGCAAAAGATTTGCTGATTGAATTCGAAGCTTGAAAAGGGGGCATGTTGCCCCCTTTGATCGATTAATTTGTGAAGCCGTTTAAGACTAGAAAGATGCCTGCTGACAACAGGGCCGCTGCGGGTACCGTTATGACCCAAGCGGCAATGATTGTCAGGAAATGTGACCTACGCACCAATTTGCGGTGCTTGCGTTTTGAACTGGCTTGTTTTTGCACTTCTGTTGCCAAAACTTTTTCAACTTTTACATCAGGGGTGGTAAATCGCCAATGAGCTTCACGGAAAAAACCAACCCCGAATATCGCTCCAACTGCTATGTGGGTCGAGCTGACAGGTAGGCCCAACCAAGATGCGACAATCACTGTAATTGCGGCTGATAGTGCCACGCAATAGGCGCGTAACGGATTCAGTTTTGTGATTTGTTCGCCTACCATTCTGATCAGCTTTGGGCCGAATAATATCAAACCAAAAGAAATGCCCAATGCGCCAATGACCATCACCCACAAAGGGATCGATACTTTTGAAGCAACCTCTGCGGCCTCGGCGGTGTGAACGATGGCTGCAAGTGGCCCCACGGCATTGGCTACGTCATTGGCACCATGTGCAAAGGAAAGAAGAGCTGCTGCGCATACCAGAGGGAATTTGAACAAACCACGCACGGTTTCCTTGCTATTGGCTTTGCCGGAAGATTGGCGTGCGATCAATGGGCGGGTGATGAGATAAGAAATCGCAGAAGCCGCAACTCCTATCATTAGGGCTGTTTGCATGTCGATCTTTATGATCTTTTTAATGCCTTTGATGGCAAGATATGTTGAAAACGCACCCGCCATGATTGCGATCAGAATGGGTACCCAACGGCGCGCGGCGGCAAGTTTATCTTGCTTGTTTGAAACCACTGATTTTATAAACCATAAAAACAGGGCGGCAACTATCCCCCCCAGTACCGGCGAGATTACCCAACTTGCGGCGATTTTTGCCATTGTTGGCCAGTTTACGGCAGCAAAACCCGCAGCTGCAATGCCGGCCCCCATAACGCCGCCAACAATGGAATGGGTGGTGGAAACCGGTGCTCCAATCCATGTGGCCAGATTAAGCCATAAAGCGGCGGATAGGAGAGCTGCGAACATGACCCAGATAAATACGGACGGGTTGTTGACAGAAGATGGATCAATAATGCCTTTTGAAATGGTGCCAACAACATCGCCCCCGGCCAGAAGGGCGCCCGCGCTTTCAAAAATCGCGGCAATGAGTAGGGCGCCAACCATGGTCAAGGCATTGGAACCAACTGCGGGGCCGACATTGTTGGCCACATCGTTGGCACCGATGTTCAATGCCATATAGGCACCAACGGCAGCGGCGGCGATAATAACATAACTTTCTGATCCCCAGCCGAAAGAAACACTGGCTATAAGGCCGGTTAAAATAATAAAAGCCCCGGCAATACTTGGAGCGACAAGCGGGCGGCGTGTTGCAAGTGTGGCCTGTTCCAAATTAACACGGCTTTTCAAGTCGCGATCTAGAGTTTTGTTTGGGCGTGGATTTTTCGGTGCCATTTCATGCGCCTTTCATACATTTGTTACTTTTGTAGCTTTTGCGTATGGAATCGCACTCTGGGGCTACTTGAAGCACATATAACGTGCGTTTGTAACAAGCGTGTAACAGGCGCATGAGGTTTTTGATTTTTATGGCCAACTTGGTTAGTAAAGAGCTCGAGGCATAAACCGATAGTAAGTTGTCAGCAGTATGAACTTTCATCTGAATTTTTAGAGCGCATGGCCTGTTGACTCTGATCTGATTATCCTTATACCCCCGCTATCGCTGCTTTGCAGTGACCATATTGGTGTTTGTGGCCCTAGTAATAGGTCGCCTGTCGCCCGAAGCGGTTAAGCCTAGGGAAAGGAAAGCACCTTTCATAACTTTGAAAGGATCCAGCCGTGACTAAACGTACAGCTGCCAAATACAAACTCGATCGCCGCATGGGCGAAAACATTTGGGGTCGCCCAAAATCACCAGTAAATCGTCGTGAATATGGACCGGGTGTTCATGGTCAGCGTCGTAAAGCAAAACTATCCGATTTCGGTATCCAGTTGCGCGCCAAGCAAAAGCTTAAAGGCTACTATGGTGATTTAACTGAAAAACAATTCCGCCGCATCTATACAGAAGCTGTTCGTGTAAACGGTGATACAGGTGAAAACCTGATCGGTTTGCTGGAACGCCGTTTGGATGCCGTTGTGTATCGTTCAAAATTCGTACCTACCGTTTTTGCGGCACGCCAGTTCGTGAACCATGGCCACGTCACAGTGAACGGCAAGAAAGTTAATATCCCGTCTTACCGTGTTAAAGAGGGTGACGTTATCGAAGTGCGTGAAAAGTCCAAACAAATTAACATGGTACTGGAAGCCGCTGTTTCACAAGAGCGCGATCTGCCGGAATATATCAATGTTGATCAGAATAAGAAATCTGCAACATTCGTGCGCACACCTGGCCTGTCTGATGTGCCATACCCTGTGATGATGGAACCAAACCTGGTTGTGGAATATTACGCAAAGAACTAACCTTTGCCATTACAGTGAAATTCTTAAAGGCTGTCCTAACCGGGCGGCCTTTTTTGGTTAGAGTGGCAAAGGACGGCCCTCGGCAATGCTTTCCATTGCGAAATAAGAAGTCACGCTGTCAAGTTCGACGCTTTCAATCAGTCTTTGATATACGCGGTCGTAACTGCTCATATTTTCGGTCACCACCTTAAGCTGATAATCATAGTCACCACCGATGCGGTGAAAATCAACGACTTCCGGGATAGTCAGAACATGGCGGCGAAATTCTTTCAGCCAATCTGCGGAATGGTGTCGGGTGCGAAGCATAACGAAGACGACCAGATCCAGACCGACCTTATGCCGATCCACTCGTGCTGTTGATCCTTGCAATACGCCAGATGAGGTCAAAGTCTGAATGCGACGCCAACATGCATTTTGCGAAAGGCCGATCAAATCAGCCAATGCGCGTTGTGAAAGCGAAGAATCCCTTTGCAATTCTGATAAAATGCGAAGGTCAATATGATCTATAATTTTTAATTCCATGTGTCATCTAACAACAAATATTATATATAATCAAATTAATAAGATCAAAATTATACATATTAAGGGTCATAATGCATTTAACAATTGGAGATGAACATGCCCTTATCAGAATTCAAAGCGAAGTTGGCCCAGACAGATATTCTTAGCAATCTGCGGGATGGATTAATCGGTGAAGGGGTGATGATCCCGGGGCTGGATGGCGATGTGCCGTTGGTTTACGCCGACTATGTCGCCTCTGGCCGGGCATTACGGCAGGTTGAGGAGTTTGTTGCTGAAAAGGTATTACCGTTTTATGCCAACAGTCACACAGAGGCATCTTATTGCGGGAGCTACATGACAGGTTTACGTCGTGCGGCACGTGCCGAGATTGCGCGACTGACAGGGGCCGGTGATGACTGTAGCGTGATTTTTACAGGCTCCGGGGCAACAGCAGGTTTGAACCGTATGGTCACATTGTTTGGGATCGATAAGGCGGAAAGTCCCGTGGTTTTCACAGGCCCTTACGAGCACCACTCCAACATTCTTCCGTGGCGTGAAAGTCGCGCAAAAGTTGTGGAAATCCCAGAAGCAGAAACTGGCGGCCCTGATTTAGATGCACTGAAAACAGCCCTTATGAAACACGCAAATTCAGATCTGAAGATTGGTAGTTTTTCCGCGGCTTCTAATGTGACAGGCATTATAACGGATTGTGATGCTGTAAGCCGCATCCTGAAGGCGAACGGTGCGTTGTCAGTTTGGGATTTTGCTGGTGGCGGGCCTTATTTGCCAATTGATATGGCAAGTGAAGGGGACGCGCAAAAAGATGCAATCGTTGTCTCGCCGCATAAATTTCCGGGTGGCCCGGGGGCGTCGGGTATTTTAATCCTGCGCAATTCCAGCGTGCGCTCGACCCAGCCCAGTTGGCCGGGTGGTGGTACCGTATCGTTTGTTTCGCCGTGGGCGCATATTTATTCCAAGGATATAGCCACACGTGAAGAAGCGGGAACACCGAATGTTATAGGCGATATTCGCGCAGCGCTGGCATTTTTGGTGAAAGAGGCCGTGGGTCATAATAAAATTGCCGAACGCGAAGCCAGATTTAACCGATTAGCACTTGAGGCTTGGGCGAAAAATCCGCGTCTGCAATTGCTTGGGGCCGATAAAACGTCTCGCCTGCCGATATTTTCATTTCTGGTACGTGGCGTTTCCGGTGAAATGGTGCATCAGCAATTATTCACTCGCATGCTGTCTGATATTTACGGTATTCAGGCGCGTGGTGGCTGCGCGTGTGCCGGCCCATATGCGCACCGTTTGCTGGGTATTGAAGAGGCCGAGTCATCGCAGCTTTGGGAGGCTTTGCAGGCAGGGTACGAGATGGAAAAACCGGGCTGGGTACGGCTGAATTTTAGCTATCTAATGCATGAGGACACTGTGAATTACATTATCGATAGTGTGAATGCGCTCACTTTCATCGCTGAAGATATTGCGCCGCGTTATCAAGTGGATGAAAGTACTGCGCGATTTAAAAGCGATAAGCGTGTTGCTTAAGGCTTGAACCCGCTGGCTAATTCCAGTTAGGTCGCCTGATGCAGTCCACCAGAGTTTCCATTCATGATGCCGGACAGCTTCCTGTATGGCGTCGTCCCTTTACCTTGCTTGCATTAATGGCGTTTTGCATGCCGATGGCTTTTGCAACATGGCAAGCTTTGCTGAACAATTTCGTCCATGAGGTTGCGGGTTTTGATGGCCGTGATCTGGGGTGGTTGCAATCTGTTCGCGAAATACCTGGGTTCTTTGCCGTCGGTGTAATTCTGGTTGTGATGTTTATTCACGAGCAATTACTGGCTGTTGTCAGTATGATGCTATTGGGTGTAGTCATAGCTGTGACAGCTTGGTTTCCAAGCTTTTACGGGTTGTTGATGACTACATTTCTGTCCAGCCTCGGGTTTCACTATTATCATACCGTTAAAATGTCTCTTGAATTACAGTGGTTGGATAAAGCAACGGCCCCTCAAATGCTGGGTTGGTTAATCTCTATAGGATCAGGGGCGTCGTTGATAACCTATCTGGTGATTATGCTGACATGGAATGTGTTAGGCTGGGATTACAATACGCTTTATATGATGGGCGGTGGGGTAACCTTTGTAATCGCGGTTTTTTGTTGGCTGGCATATCCACGGTTTGACGGCGCTGTCATTCAGCACAAGCATATGGTTTTGCGCAAACGTTATTGGTTGTATTACATGCTGCAATTCATGGCAGGCGCGAGACGCCAGATATTTATCGTGTTCGCCGCCTTTATGATGGTCGAACGCTTTGGTTTTGAAGTGCATGAGGTGACAGGCTTATTTCTGATCAACTTTGTCGCAAACATGTTTTTGGCTCCGCTTATCGGTGGCATGGTTTCCAAATGGGGCGAACGCAATGCTTTGGTGTTTGAATATGTCGGACTAATCTTTGTGTTTTTGGCTTATACGGGCATTTATTTGTTCAATTGGGGGATTGTGCTGGCTGCAAGCCTGTATGTTGTGGATCATTTGTTCTTTGCTTTGGCACTGGCGCAAAAAACTTATCTACAAAAAATCGCAGACCCAAAGGATATAGGCCCGACAGCGGCAGTAGCCTTTACTATTAACCATATCGGTGCGGTGGTTTTGCCTGCCCTTATGGGTTACATTTGGTTGACCTCACCTGCAGTTGTGTTTGAAATTGCAACCGGTATTGCGGGGCTTTCGTTAGCACTGTCGTTATTGATCCCAAGACATCCTGCACCCGGTAATGAAACGATTTTTGCAAAGCGGGTTCAAAACGCATGACGGCGCCAAAACAAGCGCGATTTTTAACAGGCTCGACCATGCGCCATGTTGCTGTGATGACACTGACAGGAATGATCGGGCTGACATTTATGTTCGTGATTGATGCAGCCACACTTTTCTGGGTGTCATTCCTGAATGACGAGGCACTGATAACCGCCCTTGGATATGTCTGGACCGTGCAGTTTTTTATGCTCTCGATAAGTATCGGCTTTATGATCGCAGGCACAGCACTTGTGTCTAAATCATTGGGTGAGGGCAATCGGCAAAATGCCCGGGAACAAGCAACTACAGCAATGATGGTCGGTGTCGGTGCACAGTGTGTAATCGTCATAATTGTGGTGCTGTTTCGGCATAATATTTTGGCTTTTGCGGGCGCAACAGGTGCCATTCTGGAAGCGGCTACAAAATTTCTATTGATCTCGGTGCCGTCAATTCTTTTCATCGTAACCGGTATGATCGCATCGTCGGTTTTACGTGCCGAAGGTGATGCAAGCCGTTCGATGTATGTGACCCTTTCGGCAGGCGTTGTGGCGATGGTTGTGGATCCGCTTTTAATCCTCTGGATGGGTTGGGGATTGGAAGGTGCAGCATGGGGGATCGTAATATCACGTGCTGTGTCTGCTTTATTGGGGCTTTATTTTCTGATCGGCGTGCATGATCTGGCGGCGCCTTTGCAAATGGCATATCTCAGACGTTGGGGCGGCCCGTTTTTTGTCATCGCAATACCGGCTTTATTAACCCAACTCTCGTCACCTTTTGGCAATTATCTGATCACACGGATTATTTCGGATTTCGGGGATAGTGCGGTTGCGGGTTGGGCTGTTCTGGGGCGCGTTACGGTTTTGGCGTTTGGTGGTATTTTTGCACTTTCAGGTGCTATCGGCGGTATTATGGGGCAAAATTACGGAGCGCGTGAGTTTGGTCGGATCCGTTCTGCGTACCGTGATGCATTGTTGTTTTGTGCGGGATATGTGCTGATTGCTTGGGCAATCCTTGCCGCGATAACCCCCTTTGTAATTAACTTGTTTGGTTTAGGGGATGAGGCCGCTGCCGTGATTAAGGCATTTACCTATATATCTGCAGGGGGCTTTGTGTTTGCGGGGGCACTTTATGTATCAAACGCATCATTCAACAATCTGGGTCGCCCGATCTATTCTACAGGGTTTAACTGGTTGAAAGACGGCATCCTGATGTGGCCTTTATGTATTTTGCTAGGTGGTTACTATGGTGCTCCGGGCGTTGTATACGGTCAGGGGCTGGCTTGGGCTCTTGCAGGTATATGCTCTACAATTGTCGGGTGGCATTTCATTGGTAACGTTGAAGCGAGGGATATTTCAAAGGCTGGACTAAAATCTGGATTACGCTAATGTTTCCGTAATTATTACGGAGCCACGCACATGTTTTTCAAACGCCCCGCTGACATTCCTGCCGCATCGCAAGCTTTATCTGGTCGCGATGACGCAATTCCAACAGCACAAACACATTTCCTGAATGGCCGCCCACTGAAGGGAGACGTTCCTGAAGGCTTTGAAACTGCGATGTTTGGGATGGGCTGTTTTTGGGGTGTGGAACAGAAGTTCTGGCAATTGGACGGCATTTGGATGACAGCAGTAGGATATGCTGCAGGACCGACACCAAATCCAACATATCAAGAGGTCTGTTCGGGACAAACTGGACATACAGAGGCTGTACTGGTCAGTTATGATCCAAACATTATAAGTTATGGTGATTTGTTGAAAGTGTTCTGGGAAAACCATGACCCGACACAAGGTATGCGCCAAGGCAATGATCGCGGTACGCAATATCGGTCCGGTATATATACTTATTCGGAAGAACACTTGGCATTGGCCAAAGAAAGTAAGACGGCTTTTCAGGCACGGCTGACTGAGAAGGGCTTTGGAGTGATTACCACCGAAATTATAAAGGCCCCGGAGTTTTTCTATGCAGAGGAATACCACCAGCAATATCTGGCTAAGAACCCGTCGGGATATTGCGGACTAAGTGGTACAGGCGTGAGCTGTCCTATCGGTTTGAACGCTTGACCTAAAAGGTTTGCTGGCCTATCCGCGCTAAAGATAAACCTCCCGAGGATACCCATGCCGACATATACTGCCCTGACAACACTTGCAGATAAACAAGCCGCCGAACTTATGGCTGCAATGCTGGAAAATACGACACCAGAACCTTATGGTGTTGGTGTTTTCGAAATTGAAGACGGCTCTGGATTGTTTGAGGTGGGTGGCTATTTTTTGGAAAAACCCGATGAAATAGCACTTGCGCTGATCGCTGCTACAACAAATGCAAAGCCCTTTGCGGTGTCAGAGGTACCAGATAAAGATTGGGTGGCAGAGGTGCGCAGAGAACTGGCCCCTATCCGTGCAGGCCGTTTCTTTCTTTATGGTAGTCATGATGCAGATAAAGTGCCTGATGATTGTGTTCCGATGTTGATCGAAGCCGCTATGGCGTTTGGGACTGGTCATCACGGCACAACACAGGGCTGTTTGACAGCGCTTGACGCGTTGGCTGTAGCCGG
>SWCD01024234.1_pt1 | contig 35430 bp, 28 predicted proteins | sample 4693011 | NCBI WGS metagenome assembly SWCD01 (sample SAMN10267278, study PRJNA491770) | bioreactor metagenome | isolation source: DHS bioreactor inoculated with marine | place: Japan: Omine Ridge, Nankai Trough | reverse complement strand
TTATACGTGGGGCTTATATCCAGAATTTCCCGACACAAGTCGAGTTGATCACCGAAGGCGAAGCTAGTAATTTCTTGCATATTGTCGCCTCTGGTTGTGTAGAGTTGTTTGCTTCATGGAATGAACGTGAAACGTCGATGGCTACGGTTCGCCCTATGTCAACTTTCATTCTGGCCGCTACAATCAAAGACGCGCCTTATCTGATGTCTGCGCGCACCATGGAAAAATCACGTGTGGTTTTACTGCCCTCACAAGATGTACGCAAAGTCTTTGATAAAGACAATATATTCGCCCGGTCCGTGGTCACCGAATTAGCGCAATGCTACAGAACGGTTGTCAAAAACTCCAAAGGCTTGAAACTGCGCACCTCGATAGAGCGCCTGGCCAACTATCTGATCAAGCAAAATATCTATGCCGGTGAAACTGGCGAATTTGATCTTAAAACCGAAAAACGCCTATTGGCGTCCTATCTGGGAATGACCCCGGAAAACCTGTCACGCGCCATAAAGGCGCTGCAACCCTACGGCGTGAAAATCAGCGGGGCTCATGTGATAATTACTGATATGAACGACTTGGAAAGCCTTGCCAAGCCAACCCCAAGCATTGATGACCCGGATCATTAATCCTAACTTTTAACCCGTTCCATTTTCGAGTCATAAAGCGGCTCAAGGCTGACAGTACAAGGCACGCGAACAGTTGCCACATCCAGCTCATACGCACCTGACAAGACGTAATCGGCATCTACGCCTGCCGCATTGCGTATATACCCCAAACCGATAGATTTACCCAAACTATGCCCATATCCTGCAGAACTTAACCAACCGACGCGCTCACCGTTACGATAAATAGTTTCGCGCCCAGATAAAATAACATCACCATCTGCCACAAAAGTCGCCAACATCTTTTTCACACCTATTGCACGTTGCTGCTCAACTGCCGCACGACCCTTGAAATCAATATTCGTGCGCATCTTGACGGCCCAGCCAAGACCCGCCTCATCCGGCGTATGATCAGGCCCGATATCAGCCCCCCAAGCGCGATACCCTTTTTCCAACCGCAGGGTTTCAATCGCGCGGTAGCCTGCATTGATCAACCCATACGCTGCCCCTGCTTCTTGCAAAGCGGCATAAACCGTAGCGGCATATTCCACGGGCAGGTGCAACTCCCAACCCAATTCGCCCACATAAGTGACCCGTAGCGCACGCAGAGGACAACCCGCAATACCGATGGTTTTCGCAGTCCCAAATGGAAACCCTGCGTTGCTAACATCGTCACGTGTAACTGCCGCCAAAATATCCCGCGCCTTTGGTCCCATCAATGACAGAACCGCATTGGAAGAGGTTATATCGAACAGCTGCGCATTCATCTCCTTTGGGATGTTACGCGCAATCCAGTCAAAATCATGAGTGGCAAAACCCGTGCCGGTGACAATATAAAACTCATCCTCTGCCACACGTTCGACTGTTAAATCACATGCAATCCCACCACGATCATTCAGCATTTGCGTGTAAATCAAAGATCCCACAGACTTGGCCACATTATTGGCCGCAATCCAGCTTAGGGCAGCTTCTGCGTCAGGGCCTTTCAAACTGAACTTGGCAAAAGAGGTTTGATCAAACAACACCGCCGCTTCTCGCGCAGCTTTATGTTCACGCCCGACGGCATCATGCCAGTTCGACCGCTCAAAGGTATAAATGTCATGCTGCACTTGACCCGCTTTAGTATCTGCAAACCAGTTCGGCCGCTCCCAACCAAGCTTTTCGCCAAAAACCGCACCGTCAGCCAATAGCGTCTCATAAAGCGGTGATTTGCGGCACGGACGGCCACTGTCATGTTCTTCCGAGGGCCACGCCATTGTGTAATGCTTGCCGTAAGCTTCCATCGTACGGGTGCGGATCCAGTCATCGTCGAAATGCGGACGGCCAAAACGTCGAATGTCCGCAGGCCAGAGATCAAACGGCGGCTCACCATTTGCCACCCATTCAGCCAGTGCCATGCCAGCCCCGCCACCTGATGCTATACCAAAGGCATTAAAACCGGCACCAACAAAGAAGTTCATTAATTCAGGTGCTTCACCCAGAATGAAATTCCCGTCAGGTGTAAAACTTTCAGGCCCGTTCACCAACTCTTTGATACCTGCGGTTTCAAGTGCCGGAACACGGCCCAGTGACAGTTCCATAAGCTGTTCAAAATGGTCAAAGTTGCTATCCAGAAGCGAATAATGAAAGCCTTGCGGAACAACCCCGCCACGCGCCCAGTCGATCGGGTTTGGCTCATAGCCCCCCATCACCAGACCACCGACTTCTTCCTTATAATATGTCAGTCGATCAGGGTCACGCAGGGTTGGCAGATTGGCCGGCACACCTTCAATGCGCTCAGTCACCATATACTGGTGTTCCATCGAAACCAGCGGCACATTCACACCGACAGTTTTGGCAAAATTGCGCGTCCACTGGCCACAACAGGCGATAACAACGGCGCATTCAATATACCCCTTTTCGGTCTCAACACCTTTAATCACGCCTTTTTCAACATCCACCGACAAAGCCTTTGTATCCTCAAAAATACGTGCCCCTGCCATGCGGGCACCCTTGGCTAGGGATTGTGTGATGTCAGATGGGTTCGCCTGCCCGTCCGTCGGCATGAACGCGGCCCCCACCACATCATCCACTTGCATGATCGGCCACAGATCTTGTGCTTCTTTTGCGCTCAGCAATTCCATTTCCAGCCCGAAACTATGCGCCGTCGTTGCCTGCCGCTTTACTTCCGTCCAGCGTTCGGGATTACACGCCAAGCGCAAACCCCCGTTCATTTTCCAGCCGGTTTCCAAACCCGTTTCATCCGCAAGCGTTTTATATAGATCAACCGAATAACCCAGAAGCTGGGTGATATTGGCGTTGCTACGCAATTGCCCCACTAGCCCTGCTGCATGAAACGTGGTTCCTGATGTCAGTTTCTTGCGTTCCAGCAGCACAACGTCCCAACCTAATTTGGCCAGATGATAAGCGGTTGAACAACCGATAATACCACCACCGACAATGACTGCTTTTGCAGTGTTGGGAAAATCGCTCATTTTGTGCCTCTTACTAATAGGTAATTCTGATAAGCACTTTTGTAGCGCGCCAGGTTTTCAGCAGTGTATTGGGCATAGTCAAAATCCAGTTTTGATGTGATTTCAGACACCATGCTCCACATGGTTTCGCGCAAAAGCGACGCGCATTTCATCGCCTCGTAACGGCGTATCAACCTGGCATCGGGGGCTTTCCCGAAATAGGCAGTCAGCATGGCTTCTTCGGCAGGCCCGTCCAATCCACAATTTGTCGCCAACCCGCCCAGATCAAACAGCGGCGAGTTATAACCACCATATTCCCAATCGATCAGCCACAACCGATCAGAGCCGCGCAGTATATTGGCAGGCAACAGATCATTATGCGCAAGCACCAGATCAACCGCCCCTATACAATCCGCAAACTCTTGCGCCTGCGCCATCAGGTCAGGCAGGATTTTTGCATAAGGCGAGCCTTCATCAATCAACCGTGCCGCATAATCACGCAACACATGAAACACCCAAAAACTCAGGATCGGGCCACGCGCAAAACCTTCCAAATCACGGTGAACCCGGCCCAGAAATTCAACCACTTGCAACAGCATATCGGGCTCGCGCACATCCGCATCGGTCAAAGAGGTGGATTCGATAAATTCCAGCACCAAAACACCGTCTTCAGCATAATGCACAGCGGGCGAAATCCCTGCCGCATGAGCGGCCCGACTAATAGCCAACTCATTAAACCGCATGATGCCATGTTCCGGGATATCCGCCCCCATACGTACCACATAATCCTGACCCTGATCCGCGATCAGCAGATTCACATTGGTGATACCGCCTTCTAAAACCCGTGGGTTCTCAGGGGCTTGCCAACATGAAAGTCGCATCGCACAATCAATTGCACTTTTCAGTTTGGCTGTGGGCATAGCAATCCTACCTTTTATGCAATGCTTGTCTATTCACACTATAAAAAGCAATATAAATCATTTTATACGAGGAATTGTTGACGTTGCATCCGCATACAAAAGCTGCTCTACAAAGGCGCAACAGCTACTAAATACGAAATGCCACGCAATGACATATGACCTTTCTGCCCTCTCCATTGTGGCAAGCACGATTGCAAAAGATGCAAGCGCCATTCCGATGGATTATTTCCGCACTCAGCTCGACATCACCGATAAGGCCGATGACAGCCCTGTGACCATCGCCGATCAAAACACTGAACGCTTTATTCGCGATGCATTGTTAAAGAATTTCCCCGACCACGATATTTTTGGCGAAGAGTTCGGCATCAGCGGCGACTTAAAAGGCGCGTCGTGGATCATCGACCCCATCGACGGCACCCGCTCTTTTATCTCAGGCAGCCCTCTGTTTGGTATGTTGATGGGATTTCTCGATGCAGGTGTGCCGCAAATCGGGCTGATACGCATGCCCGCACTGAATGAAACATACGTGGGTGTTGCAGGTTTGGGCGCCACCAGAAACGGTACGGCCATATCTTGCCGTACAACACGTGAGTTGGCCAAGGCTATTCTTTACATAAACGAGGCTGAAAATATCAATGCCGCAGACCCTGCCCGCTTTGCACGCCTGTGCAAAGCCGGTCACACACGGCGCATGGCATATGACTGCTATCCCCATGCAATGGTCGCAGCGGGCACAATTGATGCCGTCGTGGATTGCAATTTAGAGCCTTACGACTATCTGCCATTGGTCGGATTGATCCAAGCAGCAGGTGGAATTATCACTGATTGGCATGGGGAAACGTTGACCTTACATTCAGATGGCCGCGTAGTGACCGCCGCAACACCCGAATTGCACGCAGAGATTTTAGAATTGCTCAATGCTTAGCCCACGGCCGCGAACCGATTAGTCTTCATCCTCATCTTCATCACGAATAGAATCGCACTCCAAGAACACGTCTCTCAGGCAGGCCTTACAAATCTTGCGATCCAGATCTTTTGTGGCATCAGACACCGCCTCGCCCTTGGAATTGAACAAATGGTCCTCGCCCAGTTCTTCTATAACATGAAGCTTTCGCAGACTGTTTATAAGCGGCGGGAACAGGGCGACAATGCGAAAAGAACCGCCCTTGGATTTCACTTCGCGAATAGTCTCTATCAACAAATCCGCCCCCGCCAGATCAATTTTACCCACACCTTTAAGATAAAAAATCATATGCTTTTGTCCCGGTTTTTTGCGGCGCATCTCTTTAATTTTACGCTCCACATGCTCTACCGACCCAAAATAAAGCGGACCGTCCAGACGAAACGTCACCAGTTGCGGGCATTGCTCCAGATTGTGAAGTTCCGCGTCACGGAATTTGCGTGCACCCGTAGGTGAAACAACAGGCACGGTTATAGGTAAAACCGGATGTGCGCTTTCATAAATAAACACGCATAAAGATGTAATGACACCAACATAAATCGCAAAATCCAGCTCAACAAAAAGACCCGCCGCCAGCGTCAGTAACAGAATAACCGTTTCAGGGCTTTTAGACGTTGCAATATGCGTGATCTCTTTTATGTCAATCAGCTTCCACGCCACAAAAAGGATCAGACCTGCCATAGCGGGCGTTGGGATATACGACACAAGTGGTGCGATGAAAAACAGGATCAGCGCCAGAAACAAACTGGCAAAAATTCCCGATAACGGGGATGTGGCCCCCACTGTGGCGTTTAACCCACTGCGGGTAAAAGAGCCCGACCCGGCATAACATTGAAAGAATCCGCCAACGGTATTTGATATCCCCTGCCCGATCATTTCCTGATTGGCATCAAACTGCTCTTTACGCCGTACGGCAAATGCCCGCCCGATGGATATCGCCTCTAACAACCCCACAAGCGCAATCGCAGCAGCCCCGGGCGCCAATGTGCCAATGTCAGACAAAACACCCGTCGGCGGGGTAAACTGCAATGCCAACGGTGGCAAGGCCCCAACCATCGTGACCCCCTTTTCGCCTGCATCCATGACCCACGCCAACAAAGAGCCACCTATAAGGGCCATCAAAAACCCGGGCAGTCTCGGGAACAGCCTTTGTGATAAAACCGCCATAGCAAGGGTAAAACCTGCAATCATCAAAGCCAGATTATTCGTTTGGTGAATATGCTCGCCCAATTGCAACAACCGCTCAATCACATTGCCGCCGCGTTCCACATGAACCCCAAAGGCCCCTGCCAACTGGCTAACAGCAATCAACAAAGCTGCAGCCGCCGTGAATGCAGTCATCACCGAATGGGAAACAAAGGAAACCAGACCTCCCAACCGGCCCAGCCCCGCTGCAATCTGAAACAGTCCCACAAGAATAGTCATCATCAGGGCCAGTTCGATATACCGTGCGGTTTCAGGGATAGCCATACCGTTCAACGTAGCAAACAAAACTGCAGAAATTGCCGTCGTCGGACCCGAAATCATCACCATAGAAGACCCGAATACCGCAGCAATGAACGCGGTGATCATAGCGGTATAAAGCCCATATACAGGCGGCAGCCCCGCAATCGTTGCAAAAGCAACCCCTTGCGGTAAAACAATTGCCGCGTTGATAAACCCTGCGTAGGCATCGGAAAAAGCTCTTCTTCCGTTCATTTGCTTGGCCCAAGTGTAGTCAGGTAAAAATGTAGATATGCGCATGGGAGTAGCGGCTCTCAAAAATAATATAGGTTAAGGCACCCACATACACTTTGATACAAAGACCAAATGGTGTGCCGTGCAGCAATAGTTTATCCCGATTATACATCAAATTGAACATATTCTTTCAACATTCTGATTTTCAGAATGGAACGGTCTAAAACATGATCTATAACGGTTGTAAATCGGCAGGTATCAATCATGACACAAAAACCATATGACTATTGCATTATCGGTGCCGGAATTATCGGCCTGACCATTGCCCATAAATTGCTGGACCGCCACCCATCGGCCCGCCTGATCGTTATCGACAAGGAAACCGGCCCCGCGCAACATCAAACCGGTCGCAACTCTGGCGTCATACATGCGGGCGTCTATTATACACCCGGCAGCCTGAAAGCTACGCTTTGCCGCAAAGGTGTTCCGACGATAACAGACTTTTGCACCAAGCATCAGGTGGCATTTGAACAATGCGGCAAGCTGATTGTCGCGGTTGATAAAGATGAAGCTGCCCGCCTGAACGGGTTATATGAACGTGGCCTTCAAAACGGTATTCAGGTTCAGCGCATCAGCGGTGCACAAATGGCAGAGATTGAGCCCGCCATTAAGGGCGTTTCGGCAATCCTATCACCCACCACAGGCATCGTTGATTATGCGGGGATCTGTCACAAACTGGTTGACCTGCTAACGGCACAAGGTGTGACATTTCAATTCGGCACAGCAGTGACCGATTTGCGCGAACTCAGCGATGAAACCATTATTGAAACCTCACATTGGGTTATAAAAACCGCGCAACTGATTGTCTGTGCGGGTCTGCAAGCGGATCGTCTGGCCGATATGATGGGTCTTGCGGATGATTTTCGCATTCTGCCTTTTCGCGGCGAATATTTCCGGCTGGCGGAAAAACACAACGCAATCGTCAATCACCTGATCTACCCCGTCCCAAAACCGGGCCTGCCTTTTCTGGGTGTCCATCTCACCAAAATGGTCGGCGGCTATACGACTGTTGGCCCAAACGCTGTGCTGTCATTGGGGCGCGAAGATTACCACCGGTCATTCTTTCAGCCCAGTGATACGTGGCGCACCATTTCCTATCCGGGGTTTTGGAAACTGATAAACAGGTTCAAATCCGCAGGCGTGTCGGAACTGAAGCGCAGCCTGTCAAAATCTGCTTATATGAAAGAGGTGCATCGCTACTGCACCACTATCTCTGTTGAAGATTTACAGCCTTATCGCACAGGCATCCGCGCACAGGCCGTTGACCTGCAAGGAAACATGATCGACGATTTCCTAATCAAGAAAACCGCCCGATCCGTTCACATCTGCAACGCGCCGTCACCCGCCGCCACATCCGCTTTTGCCATTGCTGATCACCTGTTCGAAACGGGTCAGTTATAAAACGTCCTTGGCAACTTTATCCAAGGCAGTTTCAACACGATTAAACATGTCCTTAACCTGATCTTGCGAGATAATCAGCGGCGGGCAAAATGCCATAGCGTCGTACATGTTGCGTGAAATCACACCATTCTCCAAAAACGCAGCATTGCCCAATGCGCCCAGTTGCCCCGGTGCATCCAGCCCTTTTTTGGCAGCTTTATCCGTCACCAATTCCAGCGCACCGATCAAACCCGCACCGCGTGCTTCACCCACCAAAGGGTGGCTTTCAAAATCGCGCAAGCGCTTTTGGAACATCACGCCCAATTCAGCCGCATGCCCAACCAGATCACGCTCTTCGATGATATTAAGGTTTTCCAAAGCAACAGCCGCGCCCACAGGATGTGCCGCACCGGTAAAGCCGTGGCCCAAAATACCGATACGTCCGGTTTCTTCGGCAATCGGTTCATAAACGCGTTCATTGATCATAATCGCGGAAAATGGAAAATAGGTCGATGTGATCTGTTTCGACATCACGATCACATCAGGCTTTAACCCGTAGGTTTCAGACCCGAACATTTTACCTGTCCGCCCGAACCCGTTGATCACCTCGTCGGCCACCAGCAATACACCATATTTATTCAAAACCGCCTGGATTTTTTCCCAATAGGTCTTAGGCGGTACAATTACCCCGCCTGCCCCCATAAGCGGTTCCGCAAACATTGCACAAATGGTTTCGGGCCCTTCAGCCAAAATCATTTCCTCCAGATCGGTGGCACAACGGCTGGCGAACTGTTCTTCGCTTTCGCCCTCCTGCCCTTCGCGCCAATAATGCGGACAAGTCGTGTGCAACACGCCTTCAATCGGCAGATCGAAACTGCGGTGGTTGTTTGGCAAACCTGTCAAACTGGCCGATGCAATCGTCACGCCGTGATACCCGCGAATACGGCTGATGAATTTCTTGCGCTTGGGCTCACCCAAGGAATTTGAACGATACCACAGCATTTTCATCACTGTGTCATTAGCCTCTGAGCCTGAATTCGTAAAAAACACTTTCGACATTGGCACAGGCGCAATACCGATCAGTTTTTCCGCCAGATCAATGACCGGCCCATGACTGCGATGCGCAAAATTGTGATAATACGGCAATGCCTTCATCTGCTTGGTCGCCGCATCGACCAAACGCTGTTCGGAAAACCCCAAAGCCGTTGACCAAAGCCCGGCCATAGCCTCGATATATTTATTGCCTTCACTGTCGGTTACATAAATCCCGTCACCGCTTTCAATGATCTTCGGACCAACATCAGGATGCGTGGCAGCATTGGTATAGCTGTGGAAATGATGCGCGATATCACGCGCTTCAGGTGAGTTTTGGCGAACAGTCATAAGGAACCTCCATTTTTCGACACGTTGGGGGGAATTTGATCAAAATTCAAGGGGGATTCTTGCCCCTTTTAAACAATAAATAGACTTGGCCCTGATCGGGGTCTGCTCCGGTAGGGGGCGGGATATTACGCTAACAAAAGCGGCCGCCGGTTCGAAGTGCAAAGAACGGTTGGGTTTAGGCCAAACACAACATTGAGTTTATGTCATAAAGGGATAAAGCCATGCAGCCAAATTAGCCTTGCACGGTCAATGGTTGTCATTTCTTCCAGTGAGGAATCCAATTTTCTGTACACACTAATTAGCAAGTATCTGTTCAGTTTTCAAAACTGTAGCAAACTCACCTTGTACAGTGCTTAGGGATGTAGAATGCACTTGCTCCGCAGAATGCTCTACTCCGTCCGGACCGGTTACCGCATAAGCCCACACCGCATCTGATGCATAAATTGTCTCAAAACCCAGATCTGCTGCCGCGCGCGTTGCCGATTCAACGCAATGGTTGGCTGTTGCACCACACATTACAAGACGCTCAATATTTTGATTGCGCAAGTCAGCCTCTAGGCCAGTGCCGACGAATGCACTACTGACATATTTGATATAACGTGTCTCTTTGTCCGTTGGTTTTGCATAAGGCTGCACAGCTGATCCTGACGCGTTCTCATAAAAAGGATCCTCGGGATCACGCCCATGGTGATGAACATGAATGACAGTATCTCCACGTTCTCGGAAGGTTGATAAAAGTGCCTTTATATTCTGCTCTGCTTGCGGACAGGATCGTTCAGCGCCATTTGCATCATCATGCGCTAATGCCATTTGTACGTCGATAACTACCAATGCCGTTTTTGTCATTCTGTTTTCCTATTTTAAATTACTGTAGCTGTCTGTTTTCTGGCAGCCAATATCCGCTCAACGCGTTTTCCATAAATTCGAATGTTAACATCGTCACTGAGGATAGTGTCAGGTTCTTCGCTGTAGGTCATGATTGATGTGATGCGCAACTGTCTGCCCTCTACCTCGGTAACGCCGTGCAAGGAATATCCGCCACGAAACAGCGTGAATGTACCAGCACCGCGACTGAATGTTTTCGCCTTCGACATATCCCCTGCAAGCAGTTGATCAACAGCTTCACGATCTTCGGTTTCATCCGTACGGGAATTTGGAAGAAAGGCAAATTCACCGCCTTTTTCCGCGGCCTGCAACAACAAAGTAACGGTGCATTCGGTTGTATCATAGTGCCAAGCATGCCAGCTACCTGGGTGTAGTGCGACTATGTTCAAAGCTTGGAACTCATCTGCACAGCGATATAGCACAGGCTTTTTTTGTACGCGGCGGATGAAATCCGTAAGCTTTTCCGATTTGTATAGTTGCTGTATCAGCGTATCATCAGGTATCTGGTCATCCGCCAACTGTGAGGCAACATGTGTGTATTCGCGGCGTCTTGGGTCATCCTTAGGCGCGCTTGGGTCAACCTTGCCCTGATAGATATTTCGCTTGATAGTTAATGTCTCGGCAGTTGGCTGTAAGGCGTTAGCTTCCTGCTTTAATGCCGCAAGTGCGTTGGGTCGGATAAAGCCGTCAAAATTACACCATCCGTTTTCATCCATTTGCTTCTGGCATTTTTTTAGAAACTCAGCGCCTTCACCCTGATTTAAATCCTCGATAGGATAACGTTCCAGATCGACCAGATTAAGCACCATGTCTGAATGTTTCGTGAAAGAGTTAGCCATTTTCTATCCTCATAAATAGATTGCAACCAAAATCCGACTGCAAAAGAACAAGCCGAAAATTGACATTTCCAATACAATATGACAGTGCGTTTAAAGAAAGAAAAATATAATAATCAGGTTCCATGCACATAATAATCTTATGGATAAATTTTAAATGCAGCATCTCAATTTAAACTGGCTAAGAACATTTGAAGCCGTTGCACGCCTTTCAGGGTTCACTGCCGCCAGCAAAGAATTGGGATTAACGCAGACCGCGGTAAGTCTTCAAATCAAGGCGTTAGAAACAAAGCTTGGCAATGATTTGTTCATCCGTCGCGCCAAAACTATTCGACTTACCGAAATAGGAAAGGCTTATCTGCCGTCAGTTCGCGATACGCTCGAAATACTTACTCTTTCCACCAACGGATTATTCGGGCCTGACTTAAAAAATACGATTGTTGTTCGTGCCTCTATGGCATTGACTATGTGGCTCGCGCCGAAAATAGGTGATTTTCAACGCCTTAATCCAGAGATTGGCCTGAAATTTGTTACAGCTATCTGGCAGGAAACAATTGATACACAAAATGTGGATGCCGATATAATACTGGCCCCAAACACTCACACGACAGCCAACTTAGAGAAGCTATCGGATGAGTTTATTGTTCCGATTTGTGGGCCAAGCACATCAAAAGACATCCGGTCTATTGATGACTTAGCGCGAATAAACCCAATTCATATTCTGGGCTTTGATGATCATTGGTCACGCTACATGGCGAATTTTGGCTTGCAGCATGATGTGAAATCAACACGTTTGATGGTTGATACATCGGTTGCGGCATGCGAACTGGTTGCCTCTGATCTTGGTCGCGCGGTGGTTATTGAACGGTTTGCCCGAAATGCAATAGAAGCGGGACAACACATCAGCATTGTTGGTGATCGGATGCCCCTTGGCCAATCTCACTACCTCATCAGAAAAGATACAACAAAAGAAATTCAACCGGCCACCTTGGCATTTAAAGAATGGCTACGCGCACAATTCCTTAAACAGGGTTGAGCACACGCGGTATGTGTTAATTCTGTAATCAGATTGAACGGCAGATAAGTCCCGCATAGAACCCTTTAAAACAATTTATAGACGTGGCCCTGATCAGGGCCTCCTCCGGTATGGGGCGGGATAGTACGTTAACGAACGCGGTCGTTCATTTGAAGTGTTGCGCCGACCAGTTGAAACCACTGACCAAATAAGACATTCGTGGTAACTTGTTTCTAAAATCTGAACTAAAAAAGGGCGCCATAAATAACGGCGCCCTTTGGCATAATGGTTACAAAGTACTCGTCAGCCACCCTGATTGCGTTGCAGGCTTTCAAGTACCTGATCAATCCCGAAGCTAGCTGGTTTAGAGCGCGGTGGGTAATCTTTGAAGCTTGACAGAAACTGTCCAACAAACGCTTGTGCCGGAACCAATAGATATAGCCGGTCAAACCGCCACTGAGTGTAACCGGGGGCTTCGTGTTGGGCGCGTTCAAACGGATCGCTGTAAAGATCTATGATCTTTGGCAGGCGAAGGAAGGTAAATGGTTCTTCCCAAACATCAAAACCTTCTGCCCGTTGCTCGGCAAACACCACTTTCCAGCGATTATAGCGCATGTTCACTAGATCTCCGCCATCCGAGAAATACATGAACTCTTTGCGCGGTCCTTCTTCAGTTTCACCCCGGAAATATGGCATGAAGTCATAGCCATCCAGGTGCACTTTGGTGTTTTCCTCACCAAACTGAGGCCCCTCCAGCATTTTTTCTTTCATATCAGTATCACCAAGAGCGGACATAAATGTTGGAAACCAGTCAAGGTGACTGATGATCTCGTGTGACTTGCGGCCCGGTTCAATGACGCCCGGCCATTTGATCATCATCGGAACGCGATATCCGCCTTCCCAGTTGTCATTCTTTTCGCCCTTGAACGGCGTGGTGCCGCCATCCGGCCAACTGAAAACCTCAGCTCCATTATCGGTGGAATACATTACAATTGTGTTATCGGCGATACCCAACTCGTCCAATTTGTCGAGTAACTCACCAACCATACCATCATGTTCGACCATACCGTCTGGATACACACCAAGACCTGTCACACCCTGACTTTCGGGTTTCAGATGCGTATTAATGTGCATTCGGGTAGAGTTATACCATAGGAAAAAAGGCGCTTCCTGTTCCACAGCGCGATCCATAAAATCAAGTGCCCCGGCAGTAACTTCCTCATCGATTGTTTCCATACGCTTTTTAGTTAGCGGTCCAGTGTCTTCGATGCTGCCATCCGCGTTAGATCGGATCACCCCACGTGGGCCGAACTTCTTGCGAAACTCCGGATCTTTAGGGTAGTCGACGTTCTCTGGCTCTTCCTCAGCATTTAGGTGATAGAGGTTACCGAAGAATTCGTCAAAACCGTGGTTTGTTGGGAGCATCTCATCTAGGTCGCCAAGATGGTTTTTCCCATACTGGCCAGTCATATACCCCTTGGATTTCATGTATTCAGCGATGGTCGGGTCTTTGACGCTCATACCCTCTTTGGCACCCGGCAGACCAACCTTCAGCAACCCGGTGCGAAACCCCGACTGTCCCGTGACAAATGAAGCGCGTCCTGCAGTGCAAGATTGCTCACCATAACCATGGGTAAACAACATGCCCTCACTGGCAATTCGGTCGATGTTGGGGGTTTCGTATCCCATCATTCCTTGATTGTAGGCGCTGACATTCCATAGTCCGATGTCGTCACCCCATATAACAAGAACATTTGGGCGTTTGTCTTGTGCAATAGCGCCGGTTGAAAGCGCAATAGAAGTCGATGCGGCAATAGCAAGTTTTAATCCGTTGCGTCGCAAAAAGTTAAAATTCTTCATCTAATTCCTCCATTCAAATAACTCCAATCGCCTTGGGCGGCGACCTTTGTTCCACCACCCTCATGCAATACTGGGTTCAAGTCTAGGAAAATAACGGTCAATATATCTGTCCTGTTCAACTTGCAGTGGATTGCGGCATAGGGAATTTTAGGTGATGATGTGCTCAAGGTTGGGATTAGCTGCCATAAGATCAAAGGTTAGCTTTGGGCCGCATAGCTCCATTTTGCGCATTACATGACGCATGTCATCTAAGAAACTGAATGGTGCACTTGGGATGTGAATGGGCATATGTTTTTATGAATAATCAAATCATATCAATATGTTAACTATGCGTCCCAACTGGGACATTGGTTTTTTAGAGCAATTTTCGCAGTTCAAACTTCTGAATTTTTCCCGTAGCGGTTTTCGGCAATTCACAAAATATCACCTGTTTTGGCCGCTTGAAACCGGCCAGATTTGCCCGGCAAAAATCAATGATCTCCTGCTCGGTCGCACTTGCCCCCTCTTTCAGCTCCACAAACGCACAAGGAACCTCGCCCCACTTCTCATCCGCCTTGGCAACCACAGCCGCCAATGACACCGCAGCGTGGCGGTGCAACGTCCCTTCGATTTCCACCGACGATATATTCTCGCCGCCCGAGATGATAATATCCTTCAAACGGTCTTTCACCTGCGCATAGCCATTGGGATGCATCACAGCCAAATCGCCTGTGTGAAACCACCCGCCTTCAAACGCCTCATCTGTTGCAGCCTCGTTCTTCAGATAGCCCTTCATCGTTGTATTCCCGCGCATCAGGATCTCGCCGATAGTTTCCCCATCCGCAGGCACATCCGTCATCGTATCCGTATCGACCACGCGCATATCTTCCATCATCACCATCAATGCACCGGTACGTGCCTTGATCTCGGAGCGCGCGGATGTATCCAGCCCGTCCCAATCCGAATTCCACGCACACATCAAAGTATGCCCGTAAGTTTCGGTCAGCCCGTAAACTTGCGTTACATTAAACCCGATCCGCTCGATGCCTTCCAGAATGGCAGCAGGCGGTGGTGCCCCCGCCGTGAAAACCTCAATCGGATGATCGAACGCCTTGCGATCCTCTTCAGGCGCGTTCAGGATCATACCCAGCACAATCGGCGCGCCACCGAAATGGCTGATCTTATAGTTATCAATTGCATCATAAATAATTTTAGCCGTCACAACCCGCGTACAAATTATCGTCCCCGCCACTGCTGCCATCGACCAGGAGTGACACCAGCCATTGCAATGAAACATCGGCACAATCGCCAGATATTTCGGGTGCGACGGCAAAGACCAATCGGAAATTGTGCCGATCGCCATCAAATAGGCCCCGCGGTGGTGATAAACCACGCCTTTGGGTTTGTTTGTGGTACCTGACGTATAGTTCAACGCAATGGCGTCCCATTCGTCGCCCGGCATATCCCAAGCGGCATTCGGATCACCCGTTGCCAGAAACGCCTCATAACCCATCTCACCGATAGCTTTCGGATTTTCATTGGCTTGGGTGTCAAGAATATCGATCACCAGCAGATCAGGATTGTTCAACTGCGCAATCGCCTTTACCCCTTCTGGTGACAATTCAGCGTCAATAATGACCGCCCGCGCCTCACCATGTTCCAGAATATAGGCAATGGTCTCGGCTTCCAGCCGTGTATTGATTGTGTTCAATACCGCGCCCGACATCGGAATGCCGAAATGCGCTTCTACCATCTCGGGCAAGTTGGCAGAGATAATTGAAACCGTATCCCCCTTGCCGATCCCGCGCGCGTTCAAGGCCGAGGCAAGCCGCCTGCACCGCTCATAAACCTGCCCCCAACTATAATGGCGGGTCCCGTAAACCGTCGCAGGCTTATCAGGAAAAATCAGGGCGGTGCGTTTCAGAAAAGATAACGGCGAAAGCGGCACAAAGTTCGCTGCATTCCGATCAAAACATTCGTATTTATTTTCGTCCACCCTAAGTCTCCCTAATTTCTAACAGCTTGGCCCCTATCCAACAGGCTTGCAATACGCGCGTGGCTTTCCTTGGTTTTCGCCAAGACCAAAAACGCCGCCCGTTCGCGATTATACAAATCCTGCTCACTTTGTTGCAAGCTGTCATCGCTACCCGTGTTCACCACAATCGTCGCAACTTGCATCGCTACGGTTTTATCATGTGGAAAAAACAGCCCGTCATCGACACCTTTTTGCATAAAGTCAGACATGCGCGTCAATAATGCACGACCGGGCAATTCAAACACGGGCGCCGTTGGTGGCGTATAACCCGCTTGCATATCGCTCAACGCATTGGTCGCCGTCACAACCAGCTTGTCGCGGTTAATCACCTCAATATCACGCTCGGGCAGAAAATACTGATACCGCGCCGACATATCAGGGCTGCTGCCTATATGCCCGTAGCCAATTTGCATCCATGTGTTCCAAGCCGCTTTTTCCCAGTCACCTGTAGCCTGAAACCACCGCCAAAGCGTTTCTTTAACACCGCCGCCACCCGGCACTACGCCGACACTGGTTTCAACCAGACCAAACACCGTGTTGGTGTGTGCTACAACCTTATCGCAATGCAATAAGACCTCAAAGCCACCACCCAGACTCAGGCCTGATGGCGCACCCACAACAGGAACGGGCGCATATTTCAACGCTTTCACCGCCTGCTGGAAATCGTTCAGAAAACCATCCATCCCGGCCCAGTCAGCGCTTTCTATGAATGCGCGGAAACGGTTCAGATCAACGCCGGCCGAAAAATGCTGAGCGTCATTGTGCACCAAAATACCCTTGCCATGATCCTTTGCAGCCGCCGCGACAATCTCCATCGAGGCACCAGTTAATGCGTTTGCTTTCGAATGGAACTCGATCAGTCGCAAATCACCCTGCAAAGCATAAAGGCTTGCGGCCTCATTTTGTGCAATCGGTGTCAGCGTGCGTTTCAACATATGAAAACGCACAGTCCCTTCCGGCAGAACCACGGGTGTGGCAACGCCACTTTCGCAGCCTTGCTCAAATACGCGCACTGTCAGTTTGTTGCCGACCACTGCATAAAACGGCCCGTTTTCCACTGAAACTTCCAATGCCATCGGCACAGACAAGCCAGCTTCCACAACCAAGGCTTTGGCCACGTCTGCCCCAAGCGCATCCATCATCTCGAACGGCCCGCGCACCCAGTTAAACCCCAGCTTCATTGCGTCATCAATATCTTGCGGACTGTGCGTAACTGTTGGGATCAAATCAGCAGCATAGGCAAACACACGCCCCAGCATGCGCCGGCAAAACTCGGTTTCCGGCCCTTTGCCTGCGATCAGTTCGGTTAGAACTTCGCGCCCCAAAGCTTGGTTTTCAGCAGCAGTCACTGCTTTTTGCGGCAATGTCGCAACCCGCGGTCGCGTCTTGCCCGTTGCTAGATCAACTGCCAACTCCTGCCCGTCAACAGATCGGTAAAACCCGCCCTTGCCCTTGTCACCGGTAAATCCGTTTGCAACCATCTCGCGGATCAGCGGCATTACGGGGTTACCTTTCGTGCCAACTGCATGGAACACATCACCATTGGGCAGTATATCGCCAAGCGTGTCCACCACATCCGACATAAGATCGACCCCGATCAAATCATAAAGCCCGAACACACCGGTTTTCGGGATCCCCATCGGGCGGCCCATCAATGCATCGGCCTGTTCAACGCTTAAACCCAACTTAAACGCTTCATCCATTCCAACCTGCAGTGCAAACACACCGACGCGGTTCCCAAGAAAACCGGGCGTATCATTGCAGCGCACAACGCCCTTACCCATGACCGTATCATTATAAACCGCCAAACGATCCATAACTGCCTCATCCGTATCGGCACCACGCACTAATTCCAGCAATCGCATGTAACGCACAGGATTAAAGTAATGCGTAATCGCAAAACGTTTGCGAAATGCCGTGGGCATGTCTTCCACCAGTAGTGAAATTGGGATGGTTGATGTGTTCGATGTAACAATACAATTGTCAGAAATCGTATTGTTTAGGCGTAGATAGAGGTTTTTCTTAATGTCTAGTCGTTCAACAATCGCTTCAACGATCCAGTCGCATTCCCCCAGTTTGTCAAAGTCATCGCGGATATTACCCAGCTCGATCAGATCAGCCCGTTTCTTGTTCACCAAGGCGGGTGGGTCGGATTTCAGCAGCCGTTCCTTGGCGGCATTAACCACCCCATATGCATCATCTTTGCCCGGCAAATCCATCAGCAATACGCTTTGCCCCGCATTGGCGATTTGTGCCGCAATACCGGCACCCATCGTGCCCGCACCAATGACAGCTATTCTTTTAAATTCAGACATTTCCATTCCTTAGTTAATCTCAAAAAACGGCCGAAGGGCGCGGTTTACTTCTATTGGCCGCTCAGATGGCAACATGTGCCCTGCCCCGGTGACAACCACAGGATTTGAAACCTTCAGTGCCGCGGCCATTTTCAACCCGAATTTCACCGGCGTCATTTTATCTTTTTCGGCCAATATACATTGGCACGGGCAGGTAATCATATCCGCAGCCGCTGACCCGCCGGTATAATTTGCGCAAGCTTTTAGATCAGCAAACAAGGCCCCTTGTGCATTTTCAGCCATCAACTGCTTACCGTAATTCATATGATCCTGCCCCGGCATCGTGTGATCATGGCGGTGGCCGTCCACCCCATGCCCCCAATCAGTCATCGCCGCAATTGCAGCGGGCTCATTGTCTTTCGCCATGCCCAAAAGCGCATCATTCACCGGTATTGCAAGCGCGGTTGCGATTTGTGACAGGCTCTTCACACGATCAGGGAAACGTGCCGCCAGTTCCAATCCGACAAGCCCGCCTTGGGAATGGCCTATCACGTTGGCAGCTGATACAGCTAAAACATCCAGTAATTCCACCATCCAGTCGGCCATATCCTCGATGGAGGTTAACGCCGCCCCTTTCGACAACCCATGGCCGGGCATGTCCGGCACCAGTACCTGCCAACCACGATTTGCAAAAAACCGCCCCTGCAGCATATAGCTTAAATGACTTTGCCCGCTGCCATGTAGGAACAATAAAACATTGCCCTTTGGATCAAACGCACGACCGCCCGTTGACATAAAGGTCTCTTGACCACGTACTATCAGCTTCATTTTGCAGCTCCCGCAACTTTGCCCGCAATACGCAGAGCTGCGTTAAAGTCCGCCGCAATATCCTCAAAATCCTCAAGTCCCACAGAAATACGTAACAAATCATCCGTCAGCCCCGCAGCTTCCATCGCTTCCGGTGTGATATGCGAATGCGTTGTTGAACCGGGATGAATCACAAGCGTTTTCGCGTCCCCGACATTCGCCAGATGCGACGCCAGCTGAACATTTTCGATAAATGCCTGCCCCGCTGCACGCCCGCCTTTAATGCCGCAAGCAATGATCGAGCCCGCCCCTTTTGGCATCAACTGCTTGGCCAACGCATGATCGGGATGATCGGGCAATAAGGGATGTTTCACCCATGAAATCCCTTCATGTCCGGTCAAAAACGCCAGCATTTTTTCAGTGTTTGCCATATGCCGCTCCATTCGCAGGCCCAAAGTTTCGATGCCTTGGATCAAATGAAACGCATTGGTCGGGCTTAAACATGGGCCAATGTTATACATCCCTTCGGTGCGCACGCGGGTGATAAAGGCCGCAGGCCCGTACTCTTCCCACAGGTTCACGCCCTGAAAACCAAAATGTGGTGTCGTCAGTGTGGGAAATTTATCGTTTTGCCCCCAGTCGAAATTCCCGCCATCAATCACCGCACCACCCAAAGCAATGCCGTGCCCGCCAATCCATTTCGTCAGCGAATGGATCACGATATTTGCGCCATTCTCCAACGGTTTGAACAACCACGGTGTGTTGAACGTGGCATCAATGACCAACGGCACACCGGCAGCGGCGGTGATTTTTCCCACTTCCGGCACATTCATGATATCCATGCCCGGGTTCCCGATCACTTCACCGAATACCATCTTGGTATTTGGTTTAATTGCGGCCTTGAACCCTGCTAAATCATTGGGTTTTACAAAAGTCGTGGTGATCCCGTATCGGCTGAGTGTATGTTGAAACAGGTTGATATTCGCGCCGTACATTTGCGACGACGATACAATATGATCCCCCGCAGAACACAAAGCCAACACTGTCAAAAACAACGCAGCCATGCCCGAGGATGTGGCCACCGTACCAATACCTCCTTCCAGTGCGGCCAACCGCTGTTCCAAAACAGCTACTGTCGGATTGGAAATCCGCGAGTAAATATGCCCGCCCACTTCCATGTTGAATAAAGCAGCTGCTTGTTCGGTGTCTTGAAACACATATGACGTCGTTTGATGAATAGGCACAGCACGACTGCCATAGCGACTGTCAGGGCTGTGCCCGGCATGTAATCCCAACGTGTTGAATTTATAGTCGCCACTCATAGCATAATTTCCCTATATCCTTGCCCATAGCAACGTCATATTCCTGGTCGGAACTGTCAATTAAAATCGCCAAATGTCGCAAAAAAGCTTTGTAATGTCCTTAGCATAGTTTTAAATGTCTGACAATTAAGATATTTACTGTACAACATAATTTGGGCAAGCGCATTAGAATGCCGACAGCCCCGCTGACCCTGGAGACCAAAATGGCCGAAGCAAAGTTATTTCCGACCCGCAGATTACGCGCAACACCCTTTACACCGCGCGTCGAAGCAGCAGGCGTTTCAGGTTATACGGTTTACAACCACATGCTATTGCCAACAGCCTTTAACAGCCTTGAAGAAGATTATGCACATTTAAAGCAATACGCCCAGATCTGGGATGTTTCGGCTGAACGCCAAGTCCAGATCGAAGGGCCCGACGCCCATAAGCTTGCCTGCATGATCAGCGCACGTGATTTGCGAAATGCGCAGCCCGGGCGCTGCTATTACGCGCCAATCCTCGACAAAAACGGCGGGTTTTTGAATGACCCCGTAGCCTTATGCGTTGCCCCCGATAAGTTTTGGTTTTCCATTGCCGACAGCGATCTGTTGTTTTGGGTTGCAGGGATAGCACAAGGATTAAACCTTGATGTCACTGTCACAGAGCCGGATGTTTCCCCATTGGCCATACAGGGCCCGTTGGCCGAAGATCTGTTGGTTGATGTTTTTGGCGAAGACATCCGCGCCATCAAATTTTTCCGTTTTACCGCCTTCCCTTTCATGGGCCGCATGCTGAATATCGCGCGTTCCGGCTGGTCAAAACAGGGCGGCTTCGAAATATATCTGGATGACAGCAGCCTGGGTCTTGCGCTTTGGGATGCCATCACGGCCAAAGGTGCGCCCTATAATTTACGTGCCGGTTGCCCCAACTTGATCGAGCGCATTGAAAGCGGGCTATTTGGTTATGGCAATGACATGACCAATGAAGACACGCCACTTGAAGTCGGCCTGGAAAAATTTTGCGCACTGGATAGTGACGCCGCATTCATCGGTAAAGACGCCCTGTTGCGCCAACGTGACGAGGGCATCAAAAAGAAACTGATGGGCCTGACAATCGAAGGCGATGCAATGGCCGCAGTTTCAATGCCTTTGCCCTGTCTAAAAAACGCGTCAAAAGTCGGCATCGTCACCTCGGGCATTTACTCACCCGATTTAGACAGCAACATCGCCTTTGCTATGCTTGATATAACCGTGGCAACTGTAGGAACTGTAGTTGATGTGGAAACGTCATCCGGAATGCGCAAAGCGGAAGTCTGCGAAATCCGCGATTTCGAAACCCGCCTGAAAGCAAACGCTTAAATATCCAACGCCCGAAATTCGGCAATGGTTCGGGTCAAACCTTCTTTTAAACTTATTTCAGGCTGCCAGCCTAATTTGCGCAACTTTTCGCTGTCCATCAGTTTGCGCGGTGTGCCATCTGGCTTGCTAAGGTCTTTTACAATCTTGCCGTTATATCCTGATACCGCGCAAATCATGTTCATCAATTCCATGATTGAAACTTCCTGACCGCTGCCGATATTCACATGCCTATGCCCTGAATACTCTTTCATCAAAAACACCAAAGCGTCCGCACAATCATCAGCATGCATAAATTCGCGCAAAGGTGTTCCTGTTCCCCACATTGTCACTGTTGGGTCACCCGCATTTCTTGCTTCTTCAATCTTGCGGATCAAGGCCGGCATCACATGGCTGGTCTGCAGATCATAATTGTCGCCCGTTCCATAAAGATTGGTCGGCATCGCGGAAATGTAGTCAACGCCGTGCTGTTTGCGATATGCCTGACACAATTTAATGCCCGCAATTTTTGCAATCGCATACCATTCATTGGTCGGCTCCAACGCCCCTTCCAAAAGCGCCTCTTCCTTAATCGGTTGATCAGCCAATTTCGGATAAATACAAGACGACCCCAAGAACAGCAGCTTTTCAACATTCACATCAAACGCCGCCTTGATAATATTGGCTTCGATCATCAGATTATCGTACAGAAAATCTGCCGGAAAATTATCATTGGCAAATATCCCGCCAACTTTCGCAGCCGCCAAAAAAACGGCATCAGGCTTATTTGTTTTAAACCATTCCTGCACGGCAGCCTGGTTTTTTAAATCCAGCTCGTTACGCGTGGCTGTTAGAACTTTACAGCCTTCATCCTTCAGGCGCCGCACTATCGCACTGCCGACCATCCCGCGATGGCCTGCCACATAAACACGCTTGGACTTTAGATTATAGCGCACGCAGGTTATCCAGTTTCGCTTCATCAAAATCGGCCTGAACCATTTCAGCTACCAATTCTTCAAATGATGTTTGTGGTGTCCAGCCCAATTTTTCTTTGGCCTTACTTGCATCCCCCAAAAGCGTTTCCACTTCTGTTGGGCGGAAATAACGTTCATCAACCGCGACAATTACATTTCCGTTCGCGTCACGCCCCACTTCATCAACACCCTCGCCTTCAAAGGTGATGTTCATATCCAATTCTTTTGCCGCGGCCAGAATAAAGTCGCGCACAGAATATTGCACACCTGTCGCAATCACAAAATCTTCGGGCTTGTCCTGTTGCAGCATCAACCATTGCATTTCCACATAATCGCGCGCATGACCCCAATCACGTTTAGCATCCATATTGCCCAAATACAGCGTGTTCTGTGTTCCCAACTTAATCCGCGCTAAAGCCCGGGTAATTTTACGCGTCACGAATGTTTCACCACGCTTCGGGCTTTCGTGGTTAAACAAAATCCCGTTGCAGGCATAAAGCCCATAAGCTTCGCGATAGTTGATCGTAATCCAATATGCATACATTTTAGCCACCGCATACGGGCTGCGCGGATAAAACGGTGTGGTTTCCGATTGCGGGGTTTCCTGCACCAAACCATATAATTCAGATGTAGAGGCCTGATAGAATTTTGTCTTATCTCCAAGCCCCAAGATGCGAATAGCCTCCAACATACGCAATGCACCAAGCGCGTCGGAATTCGCCGTATATTCAGGTTCTTCAAATGACACAGCAACATGGCTTTGTGCCGCCAGATTATAAACCTCGTCAGGTTTTACCTTCTGTAAAACATGAGTCAAACTGGTACTGTCCGTCATATCACCGTGATGTAAAACAAACCGCCCTTCACGCCCCGCTGATCCTTCATAAAGATGGTCAATACGGGCTGTGTTAAACAATGAAGTACGCCGCTTGATACCGTGTACCTCATAACCTTTTTCCAGCAGAAACTCCGAAAGATAGGCCCCGTCTTGACCCGTTACACCGGTTATCAGGGCTTTTTTAGTACTCATTATTAACCATCCTTTGTGCAATGCTAACTGACATGAAAAGACTGAATTTATTATGCCTTCCATTCACAAGCAGCAATACATCTTCTCTTACATCTGGACAACTCTTAAGCTAAAACCGATTGAAGTCGACCAAATTTATCTACTCGGGCACAGTTATGACCATTCGCGCACATATATTCAGCAATCTTCAGCCGGTTCTTTATTTCAAACAGATCCCGGAATTTGCAAATACTATAAATGGTGTCACATTTACATTTGGTCTGACAGTTCCGGATGACATTGACGTTCTTATCGTTTTAACACGCGCATCATATGCAATCCCAACACGCCTGCCAAAAAACCGCACGGCATTTTATGCGGGCGAACCCGATGTCATACACGCATACAGCAGCCGCTTTTTAAACCAGTTCGGCATCGTCGTAACCACCAGCGATAAAGAGCTGACAACATTAAAGTTACGTGAAACAATTCGGCCCCTGCCATTTGTCGGCATAAACTTTGAAGACAAAGAAAATCCCTTGAATATTACCTATTTCGAGACCCTTGAATGCCCGCCAAAGAACGATAAAATATCAATTGTTACCAGCAAGAAAGCCCATACTGATTTCCACAAAAACCGTTTGGAATTTCTTGAGGCTATAAAGCAGAAAATCCCGGAACACATTGAACTCTACGGGCACGGGCTTAAACCTGTTGATGATAAAAAAGACGCACTTCTTGACCATAAATATCACATTGCATTGGAAAACACCGGCGGCAAATATACTTGGACTGAAAAGCTGTCTGACCCGCTATTGTGCTGGACTTTCCCATTTTACCACGGCTGTGATAATCTTGAAGAAGACATCCCGGCCAAAGCATTTGAATATATTGATATCAGCAATCCCGATCAGGTCATAAACCAAATGATGGCTGCCGTTAAAGATGACCTTTGGACACAGCGCAAACAAGATATCTCGGATGCGCGCGACATTATTTTTTCCGATTTTAATATAATGAAAAGATTTGCACAAATTGCACACCAACTGGTGTCACTAGAACCCGAAAAGCCTAAAAACCCAAATCAAAGATTGATCCGGTCCGAGCGATCTATGTGGCCGGAACCGGGTTGTCGCGGCAGCATACCCGAGGCACTTATTCGCTCATCGCTATTGTTTATAAATCCAAATATTGAACTGACCGCTGCAAAGATAATAAAAAAGCGCAAAGACAAAAGAGCAGCAAACCGGAAAATGAAAAAAGCCTAGGCTTGCTCGGATAGTTTCATCATATCCGGTGTCACTTTGTATTCAATGCGCCGGTTAGATGACCGCCCCAACCCCTGAATATTCTTTATTAAAATAATTAAAGCACAATAACTGCGGCGCAATTTACATTTCAAATATGTTAATTTGGACGGGTAATCAGGTCTGGGAGTGTATCTAACCGATTTTGTAACTGAATAATCCTGCACATCCGTATACTTTCGCGCCAGTATATTGGCCTGAACGGCACAAGCGGGTTCAAGTTGGTAAAGCTTCATACCCAACATTAGATTAATTGCCGCATCCGCAAGTGCCAGGCTTTTTGTCTGCGCATTCAATATTTGCTGTGCCGATTTTGGCCAGACAACATAAGCCGCCGCACCTCCTCGATCCTTAAACATACGACTAATGCTATAATCCGTAGACGCTAACGCCTTTGGGGTGCCCAACTGCTTTTTCTGATCGTAAAATTCCAAAGAAATATAACCCAGATCAGGGCCATCTGATAGGGCCTGTAATATCTTTGATATATCCTCTGACAACAAAACGTCATCTTCCAGGATCAAGGTTGGGTTTTTTGATTTCGCAGCAATTTCCCATGCTTTTTTATGGCTTAGAGCGCAGGCGATTTCACCATTGCTTAACGGGCGTGCCCATGAAAATCTGTAATTATCCAACTCTACTGCGGTTAAATCATCCGGGGTCACGGCATCCATGATCTCACCGGACAGGCCCAGCTTATCAAGTTGTAATAATTGCATTGCACGCCTAGAGGTCGCAGCCGCAACACTTATGACCAGTATATTGATAATGCCCATTTAACGCCCCTAACCCTTACATCTGGTAAGCTGGTGATTTTTCAGTGATAGATAAACGACTGCCGCCTGCATGATCCATCAAATCAATCACGCGCATAGACATCTTCATAGCGTGTAATATCGTCCTCACCCAGATAACTGCCGGTCTGTACTTCGATCAGCACCATTGGTACTTTACCGGGGTTCTCCATTCGGTGTTTATCTCCCACGGGGATATAAACCGACTGGTTTTCACCGACCAATTTGATCTCGTCGCCAATGGTTACTTTGGCCGTACCTTCAACAACAATCCAATGTTCCGACCGATGGACATGGCTTTGCAGGCTTAAAACACCGCCCGGCTTTACCACAATACGTTTAACCTGAAAACGCTGCCCCATGAAAAGACACTCAAAACTGCCCCAAGGGCGATGGTCGCGTGGGTGTTGCACCGCTTGTGATGCGTTTTTGTGTTTCAGTGAATCCACTGCAAGCTTTACATCTTGTGCACGATCTTTGTGTGCCACCAAAACCGCGTCGGGCATCGCAATCGCAATAATGTCTTCCAACCCGATACCGACAATTTCCATTCCTGCCGCTTCAGAGCGCAGTAATGTATTCTTGCAATCAATTCCGATTGCCGCACCAGACGTCACCAGGCCTTGTTCATCGCGTATTGCTTCACGCCAAACACTATCCCAATCACCCAAATCTGACCAATCCCCGTCAAACGGCACACCTGACAAATTTGGTGCATGCTCCATCACCGCATAATCAATCGAAATATCTTCTGCTCTGGCCCAAGGTTCCGGTGCCAAACGCAAGAAGCCCAAATCGGTTTTTGCGTCTTCAACCGCACGCTTTACCGGGTCCATCAAAACAGGCTTATGCGCCATAAACGCATCCACAATTGCTTGCGCCTTGAATAGAAATATCCCGCCGTTCCATAAATAAGTCCCGGCATCCAACATTTTCTGTGCCGCCGCCATATCCGGTTTTTCAACAAACCTGCGCAGCTTCACAGCCGCACCGTCAACGGATTGTTCTTCCAGCTCTAAATACCCGTACCCCGTTTCAGGCCGTGTTGGCTGAATACCGAATGTAACCAAATCACCCGCATGGGCTGCATGTTTTCCCTTTTGCACTGTTGCTGCAAAATGTTCAGCATCTGGTACATTATGATCAGACGGCAAAACCAGCATCATTGCCTCTGAATTCTGCGCCAGTAGATACACGGCTGCCGCCAAAATTGCGGGGCCGGTATTGCGCCCTTCAGGTTCGATTAAAACAGCACCCGGATCAATCCCCAGCTCTGCCAGTTGCTCGGTCACTATAAATCTGAAATCGGAATTTGTCAGAACCAAAGGCCGCGCGTATCCATCACCGCTAACCCGAGAGGCCGACATCTGAAACAAGCTTTGATCGCCGATCAGCTTTGAAAATTGTTTTGGATAACTCTTGCGGGACAAAGGCCAAAGCCGTGTACCCGACCCGCCGCATAATATAACTGGTGTAATCATCTAAAGTGTCCAATAAATATAGATCCTGTATTCTTGATTGATATATTATCACCATCAAAAATTAAAGCCATAACTGGCTTGATTAACTGCCGTGTGTAAACAGCTTTCCTTAACTTACAGCCTTGGTCTATAAGACACATCATACAACAAGGGACACCTGCGTGCTTAAATACCGTCTTCTTATGATGCTTGCCTGGCTGGCCGTTCCGTTTGTATTTGTCCAACGCCTGATTACCGGCAAGGACAATTTCAAAACATTTGTGGCCCGATTGGGATACACAAGCCAAAACTCCGCAAATCCCAGACTGATCTGGCTACATGCCGCCAGCTTGGGCGAATTTAACACGCTTGAATTATTGCTGCAGCGCCTAAGTCAAAAGTTTACCAACTATGACTTGCTTATTACTGTTTCCAATAAAATAGCTTTTGAACGGGCAAAACAGCACCGTTCGTCAAAAATTCATGTTGTTATTGCACCAACGGATTTTGGCAGCGTTACAAATAAATTCCTGAACCATTGGAAACCGTCTTGCCTCATCACCATAGAAAATGAGGTTTATCCGCACCGCAATGTAAAATGCGCTCAAAATGGTGTACCGATCATCTTTGTCAACGCGCGCATGTCGGCAAAAAGCTACGCGACATGGCACAAAAATCCCGGCCTTTCAAAGCGGGTGTTTTCCTGCATTGATTACTGCTTTGCCCAGGATCAAAACGCGTTCGAGCGGTTTTCTGCCTTGGGTGTACCCGCTGACCGCATGGCAATGTTGGGTAATCTCAAACAGTTCCAAAAAGCAATTCCCGTTGGTCACCCTGACCTGCAGACAATCCGTTCAGCCTTTCCAAAGCAAAATACAATTTGCGTTGCTTCCACCCATAAAGGCGAAGACCAGATCGTTCTGGACGCATTGAAAATAGCAAAGCAAACCAACCCGGATCTGAAACTTATACTTGTCCCCCGACACGCAAAACGTGCACCGGAAATCATCGCACTGATCGAAAAATCCGGCTTTTCCCACACTGTCAGATCACAGGGAAATCTACCGTCAACAACTGTTGACATATACCTCGCAGACACAATGGGCGAAATGCCGCTTTGGTATTCTTCTGCATCCCAAACTTTCGTTGCAGGCTCACTTGTTCCCGTCGGCGGCCACACACCATATGAGCCGGCCGCATACAACTCTGCTATTTCTCACGGATCACAATATTCCAACTTTCAGGTTATTTATGAACAGCTTGTCACCGCCCATGGCTCATTGCAGGCTGACACGGCCGAAGAAATAGCACGCGCATGGCTACGCCTTTGTGATCCTGCGGTTCGCAAGGCACAATTGGCCGCGGCGCAAAAGGCCCTGTTTGAAAACAACGATAAAGAAAAGATGCTCGACACTATCGTACAGAAAATAGCGTCATTACTTTAAACCACAAACCCGCGCATAACCAATGCCGTCATGTGGCGTACATAATTATCAACCGACCAACCGCAATCCACGGTCAGCTGTTCCCAGGTTTGAAATGACAGCGCCGTCCAAAGCATTTCTACCGCCTCGGCCTGTGTCCATTCAGGCGCAAGCCGCCCTTCTGCATCCAGTCCGGAAATAATCTCACGGCATCCGTCACGCAGGCACCCCATGCGCTCATCCCAAGCGACCCCTGCCGCCTCATCAGTTTCACGTGCAGCCAACAGGGCCTTTGCCAGACCGTAAATTTCCGGCACATAGTTCCCCCAAACGTTAACGAAAGCTTTCAGCGCATCCACCGCCGTTGCTGCCGACATCACAATCTTTAACCGCTCATCCAGTCCCTTTACCTCATCCACATAAATAGCGGTCGCACTCATCAACGCTGTACGCGTATCAAAATGCAGATAAATTGCCTGTCGCGAAATTCCAGCCGCCTTGGCAATGTCGCTCATACGAACACCCAGTCCACGACGGTCTTCCATCAGTTTCCAGGTTGCATCCAGTATTTTTATACGGGTATTTTTTTCATTACTTGACATAGTGTCAAGTTCTATCTATTTCTGCCATCATGTCAATTGACACAGTGTCAAGTGAATCGCCGCAATAACGAAAGGAAATAAAATGACATGGCTATTCTTAATCTGCGCCTTCACCGCCATCGGGTGTGGTCTGATATCTGGTTTCTTTCTGACCTTTTCGGATTTTCTGATGCGTGCATTGAAAATGTCCGAAGTATCAGCCGGCATTGAAGTTATGCAAATTATAAACGTCGAAGTCTGGAAATCTGTCACCATCGTCCTGCTATGGGGCTTTGTTGCCATCACTGCGGGTCTTGGCGGGTACGCATACTTTAACCTTCCCGGCCCATCACAGCCCTATATTCTGTTTGGTTCTGCATCATACATTATTGGCGTGCTTGGCATATCCTACCTCTTCAACATCCCGTTGAACGACCGCTTGGCCGCTCTCGATTTCAACAGCCCCGCAGCAGCAACATACTGGCGCAAAACCTATCTGCCACGTTGGACATTCTGGAACTACTTGCGCGCCATCGCTGCCGGAACGACTGCCATCTGCTTTTTGATAGCCAGTATTCTACTGGCCTAACCCCCATCTAAGGAGCCTATCCCATGAACATCACAATCTTCGGTGCAACCGGCAAAGTTGGCCGCCACCTGACAACACAAGCCCTTGACCAAGGTCACACTGTCACCGCCTTTGCCCGCAACCCTGATGCTATCACCCTTACGGATAAAAATCTGCATGTCATGCAAGGTGACGTGCATGATTATAACGCCGTAAAACAAGCCGTAACAGGACAAGATGCCGTTATATGCGCCTTGGGAATGCCGCTGATGAACAAAGAAGGTCTGCGCGCAAAAGGCACCAAAATCATTGTCCGCGCCATGCAGGACGCAGGCGTTAAACGTCTTATTTGCCTGTCCGTTTTCGGGGCCAATGACAGCCGCGCCCTGTTGCCGTTCAAGTACAAAGCCTTGATCGTACCGCTAATCCTGCGCCACGTTATTGCCGATCACGAGCAACAAGAAAAGCTTGTCACAAGCAGTAATTTGGATTGGACATTTGTACGCCCGGGTAACTTCACCAAAGGCGGATACACTGGAAATTACCGCCACGGGTTCACCACAGCAGACGCCCCCAGCAAGATCAAAATATCGCAACCTGATATCGCCGGTTTTATGCTGAAACAACTGAATACAGACGCCTATCTGCAAAAAGCGCCATGTATATCATACTAGAGCCACAACCGAAATAAAACGCGCCTACCAAGAATCAGATTTTTACCGTATAATCCCCCATACTTTCTGTATGGGGGTTTTGATGTCACGTTTCGCAAAGATTTTTTTAAGTATTTTCCTTCTGCCAATATTCAGCCTTACGGCAACAGCTCAGGAACAATCGGGCAAAACAATACTCGTACTTGATGCCTCTGGCTCGATGTGGGGCCAGATCAACGGTATCAGCAAAATAGAAATCGCCCAATCCGTCATCGGCAAACTTCTAAACGACCTGCCCGATGATCAAGAACTCGGGCTAACCGCCTACGGCCACAACCGCAAAGGCGATTGTTCCGATATTGAAACCCTCGTGGCCCCGGCAATAGGCACCAAAGATGCGATTGCAAAAGCCGTGAATGCGATCAAACCAAAAGGTAAAACACCCCTGTCAGAGGCGGTGATCAAAGCTGCGGAAGCGTTGAAATACACCGAAGACAAAGCAACCGTAATACTGATTTCAGATGGCAAAGAAACCTGCGCGTTTGACCCCTGCGAAGTTGGTAAAAAACTAGAAGAAAGCGGTGTTGACTTCACCGCACATGTTGTTGGCTTCGACGTGGCCAATCCCGCAGACCGCGCCCAATTGCAATGTCTGGCGGAAAACACCGGCGGGCAATTCTTGACTGCATCTAATGCAAGCGAGCTGACAAAAGCATTAGAGAAAGTATCTGCACCGCCGCCACCGCCGCCGCCACCTCAGCCTCTTATTATAAAATTCCGCGCAATTGAAACCGGCACAAATAAACCCATCAATCAGGATTTGATCTGGACACTGACCGATACCAATACAGGTAAAATTATCCTCAACCCCGAAGGCATGCCCGAAATTGAAATCTCGCTACTGCCCGGGAAATACAAAGCCGAAGTATTGCGCATAACCGATGAAGCCACCGGTGAACTGACCGTTGGCATCAATAAAAACACTAATACCCTATTCAATGTCGAACTCCCCCCTTACCTTCCCAAAGCCACCCTGAATGCGGTTGATCAATCGCCCGTTGGTGCGTTCATAACAGTTGACTGGACAGGCCCGAATGAGAAAAGTGATTTGATAACCGTTGTCAAAGCCGGTGAACGCCCGTCACGCTACATCAACTACGCTTACACCAGCAAAGGTACACCCGCGCGGCTTCTGATGCCGCCGGAACCTGGCGAATACGAACTGCGATACTGGCTAAGCAAAGGCAATAAAACCCTTGCAACACGCAACATTATCGCAACACCTGTTGGATCCACTTTAAAAGCACCGGATACCGCAACCGCGGGGTCCGATATTATTGTTGAATGGACCGGGCCGAATTATAAAAGCGACTACATTTCAGTTGCCAAAATAGGTGAGAAGAACAGCCGCTACGAGGCATACAGTTACACCGCCAAAGGGTCACCTTTGAAACTGAAAATGCCGACCGAAACCGGTGATTATGAAATCCGCTATGTCATGTCCCAAAAAAGCACAATTCTGGCCACGCGCCCAATAACCGTCACCGATGTAACCGCCGCGATAACTGCGCCTGACGTTGCGACTGCCGGGGAAAGCATCGTTGTCGAATGGCAGGGCCCGGACTACAAAAACGACTATATCGATGTGGCCGAGCCTACGCCTGTCGCCACAAAACAAACCCGCGAAATTAATTATACATATACCAACAAAGGCTCACCGCTGCGCCTGCAAATGCCCACGGAACCGGGCAATTATGTCATTCGATATGTAGTGTCCCAAGGTAGAACAATCATCGCAACACATGAAATTCAGGTTGTCGCGGTCGATGTATCCATCAACATTCCCCCAACTGCAAAAGCCGGCGAAGCCTTACTGGTGGAATGGAACGGGCCGGACTACAAAAATGACTATATTGATGTTGCCAAACCCACGCCCGTGGCTACAAAACAAACCCCTTCGATCCATTACACTTATACCAACAAAGGCTCACCGCTTCGCCTGAACATGCCATTGGAACCTGGCGAATACGAAGTGCGCTATGTTATCAGTCAGGACAGAACGATCAAAGCCATACAAACAATTACGGTAGAATCTGTGGATGCGTCACTGGACTTTGCACCAACCGCCAAAATAGCCGAACCGTTTTTGGTCAACTGGCAGGGCCCGGACTACAAAAACGATTATATTGCAGTTGCAGAAATCGGCGAAAAAGCCAACAAATACGTAAATTACACCTATACCAACAAAGGCTCGCCATTGCGCGTCATCATGCCAACAAAGCCCGGACAATACGAAATCCGTTATATCGCCAATGGCAGTCCTGATCAGATATTGGCAAACCAGCCAATAACAGTAGAAAGTGTCGAAGCCGGTTTAAAACTGGTCGGCGATGCAATCACATCGGAACCCGCGCTGGTGGAATGGACAGGTCCGGATTACCGCAACGACTATATCGGCGTGGCCGAGGTTGGTGCACAAAAATACCTGAACTATACATATACGCGTAATGGCTCACCCTTGCGCCTTAAAATGCCCGAAAAGCCCGGCACCTACGAACTGCTATATTACCTTGGCCAAGGCAAAACGATCATTGCACGGGAACAAATTCAGGTGAAATAGATACCGCCGGTTTTTGCCTTCACTGGCGATCTTCTAACGAAACACCGGACATCATCCGGGTAATTTCGTTGCTTGAAATTGCCTTGTCGGAATACGAAAATGTTCCCTGTTCCAACACTTCTCTGGCGGCCCGCATCATTTCCCCCAATGCCGCCCGCGCGAATGATCCACCAACACTGACGCGTTTCACGCCAACGTCCGACAATTCGCGCACCGAATAGTTTACACCCTGCAAACCCATCACCACATTCACGGGTTTATCAACCGCATTGCAAACTGTTCTGATCGCCTCCAAATCGGGCAAGCCGGGTGCATATAACACATCTGCCCCAGCTTCTGAAAACAGTTGCAACCGCTTGATCGTATCCTTCAAATCTGGTCGCCCCCACAGATAATTCTCTGCCCGTGCCGTCAGTAAGAAAGGTAGATCTTTACTGGCATCAGCCGCTGCCTGAATACGGTCTACCGCCAAACCCAGATCATATATCGGTTTATGAGTATCCCCGGTCGCATCCTCGATAGAGCCGCCAACCAATCCTGCCTTAGCCGCACTGTCTATGGTTTCCGCGCAATCCGCAGGGGCCGCACCGAAACCGTCTTCCAGATCAGCTGACACCGGTAAATCCGTGGCCTGCACAATCATCCGTGCATTTTCAATCAATTCACTGCGACCAAGCCCGGCCAAAGAGTCTCTGCGACCGACCGTAAAAGCATAGCCGGCACTTGTCGTGGCAAGCGCTGGAAACCCCATCGTTGTCAAAATACGCGCCGTTCCCGCATCCCATGGGTTGGGGATCACAAAAGCCCCTTCTGCGAAGTGCAAAGCCTTAAACCGTTCAAACTTTTTTATCTGTTCATCATCCATTATCGTCATCAAAAATACCCGTAGGCCCCCCATCAATGCTAACCATATTTTTCTTGCGCCAAAACGCATCAACACCATCTTCGCCCATATCAGCATACCAGGGCAGCAGCTCGGTATCCGCACGGGGGCGTACAAATGACATCTCTGGCACGCCCGTCCCGCAAGAGGTTGTAACCAGATCAATACTTAATTTGAATATGTTCCGCGCCCCGGCATAGTCAGGAAACAAGCGATACAGCTGGCTCCACTCTTTATCCCGTGGATAAATTACCTGTGCCGCACCGTAAACGCGTAACGTAAATGCATCCCCTTCAAAAGCGCAAAACATCAATGTCATCCGAGAATTTTGTAAAACATGCGCGGCCGTTTCATTGCCGCTGCCCGAAACACTTAGCCAGATAATTTGATTATCATCTATAATTTTCAACGAATCCAATCCTTTAGGCGAAAGATTAACCCGCCCTTCAGGCCCTGCAGTTGCCACAAAAAACATATTTTGCCGTTCGATAAACTGCTTAAAAGATCCGTTTAATTTCGTTGTTTGAATACCCATGACTATCTCCGCTTGTAATCTGCATTTCACCAACATTAACACAGCATTGCTGACAACGGAGTGTCAGTAGTCAACAATGATAACTTTGGCGCATAGGCCCAAGCCTATTACCACAGTTCAGGATTATTAAATGCATCTACACAATGCGAATTGCCGGTAATAGGCTCTATTTCAGCACCACCCAATGATTGGCCAAGCCACCCTTCTGGATAGGTTAATTTAAAGGGGGCCTTAATTACTTTTTCAGTAATATGGCGAAATCCGACTTTAGTGTAAAAATTAGGGTCGCCATAGGTAAATACCAGTTCAACACCGCGTTCTTTCAGGGCGTTAAGGCCAAAATTAATCAACTTCTGGCCAACACCTTTGCCCTGGCAGCTTGTCACTATTGCGACCGGTGACAGAAGAAATGCTTCAACCTTATTTTCAAATGTCATTCTGGAAAAAAAGATACTGCCGATGATGTGCTGATTTTCAGTAGCGACAAAACCATAAAGATCATCGCCATCAGCCTGCGTTACTAAGTCAAAGACCAAGTTTCCAATTATCAAACCTTCTGATTGCCCTTCAGAATCCGAAAATGTCTTGATGAAAAGCTGTTTAATCTCTGCAATATCGCTTGGATTGTATGGTGCAAATTTCACTTATTTACCTGCACTACAACCCCTTCGACAACCGATCATGCGCAGACAATTTCTCGATCAAAGCCCGCATCTGGTCCACAGGGATCATATTCGGCCCATCGCTTGGCGCATTCTCCGGATCTTCGTGCGTTTCGATAAATATCGCCGCCACCCCGATAGCCGCTGCAGCCGTAGCCAATGGCGGCACAAACTCGCGCTT